>OKRU01002456.1_pt1 | contig 16542 bp, 17 predicted proteins | sample 1601131 | NCBI WGS metagenome assembly OKRU01 (sample SAMEA3541558, study PRJEB24748) | human gut metagenome | biome: human gut; feature: human-associated habitat; material: faeces | place: China | collected 2012
TGGCTGCCTGCTCCATCACAAGACGGCTGCCTTTGCGCGCCACCTTCCCGTAAAATACATAGGTATTGCCCGGTGCAAGCTGGCTTTTGATGTATGGCATCCGAAACCACACCAGTTCAAGTTCCGCCTCATCCGTGCCGATGGTCGTCACCGTGACCGGCATGCTTCTCGTGCGTCTCACAACGGGTGTCTTTCTCACCCTGCCGAGTACCGCCGCCGTCTCGCCGTCCGTGACCTCCGCCACCTCTTTTGCTACCGGGAACTGCACATACGTCCTCGGATAATGAAGCAGCAGATCCCCCACCGTTTCGATATTTAATTTCTGGAACAGGGCGGCTGTCTTTTCCCCGATTCCCTTGATCTCTATTATGGATGTACTCTGATTCATACTCTGTTTCCTTTAGAAAAAGGCTGCCGCACCGTCAACCGCCTCAAGCGATGTCCGTGCAGCAGCCCTGCCTGTGCTTATGTTATTTACACTTTTCGTCTTACTCGACGGAGATCACGTAATAATAGATCGGCTGTCCGCCATAGTGGACTTCCACCTCGACATCCGGATGCGCCTCTGTGATCTTTTCACCGATCGCATTCGCTGCATCTTCCCTGGCATCCTCCCCGTAGTAGATGCTGACAATCGCCGAATCCTCATCGATGAGCTGTTCGATCATATCCAACACCGTAGCCTCAAGCTCCTTCCCAACGGCAAGGATTCCCTGATCGCCGATGCCCATAAAATCATCCTGCTTGATCTCCTTGTCATCGATCACGGTATCGCGCACCGCATAGGTCACCTGACCGGTCTTGACATTTTTGATCTCGCGGAGCATGGTCTCTTCGTTCTCTTCTATGGACAGTTCAGGTACGAAGTTGATCACTGCGGTTATTCCCTGGGGAATGGTCTTGGTGGGAATGACTAACAGTTCCTTATCCGTCATAAGCTCCGCTGCCTGGTTGGCTGCGAGAATGATATTCTTATTATTCGGAAGAATGAAAATCGTCTTTGCATTTACCTTGTCAACTGCATCTAAGATATCTGCGGTACTGGGGTTCATGGTCTGCCCGCCCTCGATGATATAGTCTACACCAAGACTCTTGAACAGTTCACTTAAACCGTCACCTACGGATACTGCCAGGAAACCTACTTCCTTGGGAGGCTGTGCAGCCTTCTCTTCTTCGGCTTTTTTCTGTGCAGCTTCCTTTTCGGAGAGTTTAAAAAGCTTCTCCTGATGCTCTAATCGCATGTTATCGATCTTCATATTGGACAATGCACCATACTTCAATGCCTTCTGGATAGCCAGACCGGGATCATTGGTATGTACATGTACCTTGACCACATCGTCATCTGCAACACATACGATAGAATCACCGATGGACTCTAAGAATGCCTTGAAATCCATCTCTGCCTTTACATTGAAAGGTTTGTTTAACAGAATAATGAATTCGGTGCAATAGCCGAATTTGATCTCCGCTTCCGCCTGTACTTCCAGAGAACTCTTGGTATCTTCTGCCTTGGCGGTCGCTGCGGGAGCTACGGTCAGATCAATTTCTTTGCCTAAAAATGCGTCATAGGCACCGCTTAATACTTCTACCAGACCCTGTCCGCCGGAATCCACTACTCCTGCCTGCTTTAATACGGGCAGCATTTCGGGTGTCTGGCTGAGAACATAACGGGCATGTTCGATCACCGTTCCAAGGAACTGCTCTAAATCCTCTGCGCCATCTTCGCAAAGTTCCTTTGCCTTATCGGAAGCACCTCTGGCTACCGTAAGGATCGTACCTTCCTTTGGCTTCATAACAGCCTTGTATGCGGTCTCCACCGCTTTTTCAAAAGCACGGGTTAATACGGGAATATCCAGTGCCTGCTCTTCCTTGATACTCTTGGTGAAACCACGGAACAGCTGGGATAAGATAACGCCGGAGTTACCTCTGGCACCACGCAGGGAACCACTGGAAATAGCCTTACACAGAGCTGCCATATCGGCATCCTCCCCCAGTGCGGATACTTCTCTGGCCGCAGACATGATTGTCATGGTCATATTGGTTCCGGTATCTCCATCGGGAACGGGGAACACATTCAGTTCGTTGATCCATTCCTTCTTATTCTCTAAATTCTTGGCGCCGGCTAAGAACATCTTGGAAAGCATCTTAGCGTCGATTTGTTGTAAAGCCACAATTACTTCCTCCTTAATCAATCACTCTTACACCTTCAACAAAGATGTTGATCTTTTTGATCTCAATACCGGTAAACTCTTCCACTTTGTATTTTACGTTGCTGATCAGATTGTCGGTGACAGTTAAAATGCTGACACCGTATGCTACGATCACATGGAAGTCCAGAACCAGTTTATTGTTGTCCAGGGATACCTTGATCCCTCTGGTGATGCTGTCTAATTTCAGAAGCTTTACCAGACCATCCTTCATGCTGACTCCGGCCATACCTACGATACCAAAGCACTCTACCGCTACGCTGCCGGCATACTGTGCAATGACTTCATTATCAATGTCAATGTTTCCCATATGGGTATTCATAGAAGAACCTTTCATACAGAACCTCCTTCATATTCGGATCACTTGTTTCTTCTGCTATGTCTGAGCCAAAAATCTAAAGTTCAGACATATATAAATGTATTTTAACAGCTTTCCTTTGAAAAAGAAACAACAAAATAAAAAAAATAAATATTTTTTGCTTGCTTTTATTTTGTTTTTCTGTTAATATATCAATGTTGTGAGCATTTCACACGTGTTTATTGAAAAAATTGTTTAAAAGTAAGCGTTAGATGCGCGTTAGATCGAGGAGGTGTCAAGATGGCTAAATGTGATATTTGTGGTAAAGGCGTTCATTTCGGTAACAACGTAAGCCATTCTCATAGAAGAAGCAACGCAATTTGGAACTCTAATGTTAAGAGCGTTAAGTGCAAGGTTAACGGCGGAGCTAGAAGAATGCATGTCTGCACCAGCTGCTTAAAATCTGGTAAAGTTGAGAGAGCTTAATCTCCTGCGGTAATATTGGATTTTGAAAGCCAGAAATGATAATAATTTCATTTCTGGCTTATTTTTTATTCTCTGTGCAATTACCAGAACCTCTCTTCCTGCTTCCGCTTCAGATATTCTTTGTTGATCTGGCCTGCCAGTTCCCCATCACCGAAGAGGTTGTCCGGATGAAAGATCTTGATCAGATCCCGATATCTCTTCCGCAGAGCCAGTGGATTATTAACTCCACGGAATAAAAGCTGTACTGCTGTAAAGCTGCCTTCCCCAAACTCCTGCTCTCCGGCCTGTTGTTCTCTGGCCTCCTTCAAGAGTGTCTGCCGTTCCTGCTCGAACCGCTTCCGATCCTCCTCCAGCTGCCGGAAACCCTCCTGTAAAATAGCCATTTTCTTCTCGAAGAACAGATTTTCTTCTTTTAGCCGTTTCCGCTCCATAACTGTACGCCGGTTCAACTCATCCAGCTCGTCCCGTAACTTTACCCGTTCGTCCAGAAATTTGTTCCGGGCCTGTTCCAACTCCGTACGCTCCTGTTCCAGACGCATATTTTCCTGGAAAAGCCACAGCTTTATTTCTTTTAATTCTTCGGTACTTTCCGCCTTAACGACCTCTTCCCAATCAATCATGCCGCACCCTCTTACTCACAACCGCAGAAAAGATAATACCCTGCAAACAATAAAAGTGTGACCACAATCAGACCGATGAAACGATTATGAATCACCAGCATAAGCAGCATACCGACCGCTACAAAAAAGAGTATTAATCCAATAATCTTTTTCATAATCCATCCGGATCCGGAATATTCTCACTTTATTATATGCAGAGTATCTCAAATATTACTTATCTTCTGTTGTTTCCTCTTCCGGAAATGCAATGTCCACCACTTCCGCATCGGACATTTCTTCTTGTTCCTTCGGCTTGGTAAATTTATCTACGATATCGGGAATCATATCCAGGATCTTAGTCACCGTATCCTGATTCTTGATATTTACCAGCTTTGTGGAACCGTTCTTAATGACCAGGACAGCGCTGGGAGTCATCTTACCGCCTAATCCTCCGGCTCCGGAAGCGGATTTTTTCTCGGAATTGTTGCCGGCACCGGCACCCACACCGAAAGTCACATCCACTAACGGTAATATGATCGTATCTCCGATCTTCGTAGCCTCTCCCACCACAGTCTTCGTGGAGAGTACCGTATCCATTCCCTTTAAAAGAGATTCTACCACGCCCTGGAACTGATTATCTTTTTCTGCCATAACAAACCTCCTGTTTCATCCTGTTATTTCATCTGTTTTTTTTGAAATGTTCTTATTTTATGCTTTAATTGCTGTAATCTCTTATCCATAAGCAGTCGCGCGGAATGGAACAATACACATGCTACTGTAAAATGCCCGGAGGCTTTAAAATCTCCCTCCAGTATTGCCTGTTCAAAATCCGGTGTAATGCATACTCCCTTTCCAAGCTTCGGAAGTATCATTCCATAGATGCCGTAAAGATATCCGGTGGTATCCGGTGACCCGGTACCAATGCGGGCGTTCACATTAAGCTTTCGTGGACGAAGCCTTTTTAAAATATGACCGATACGGCTTCCCGCATGCTGAAGCAATCCCTTCGTATCCGGATCATTCCATAACTCCCTGTAAAAAGAAATATTCTGCAAAATATATTTGATTTTATCACAGATTTTACGGATTGTGTATCGCATTTTCTCAAAAAAGCCGGCGATCTTTCCGAAAGTGGAAGTTTCCTGCTGCGGACCGGGTGTGTTTTCTTCCGCAGAAATTTTTGCATCTGCTGAAGCTTCTGTATCGGTTGCAGGGTCCGTTTTCGCCATATCGCTATCATGCGAGAGTAACGTCTGTCCGGAAGTTTCTGATGCATCCGAAGGTTCTGATGTCCTTGAAGTTTCCCGTGCTTCTTCCGTTATATCTCTTTTTTGAGCTGTGTGTGTATCTTCCCCCGGTGCAGAGCTTTTTTTCTTCGCGGAAGAATCATATACGGTAAAAAAAAGGACCTTTGCCAGCAGTTTCCCTGGAACCGGATAGCTGTAAGAGACCCTTACCAGACCGAACAGCCATTTGATTTTTGCGGTGAACTGCATTTCTTGGACATTTTTCTTCCCGGACATTTTGTAACAGACCGGGAAAAATAATACCAGAAGGATTACCACAAGAGCAATTCCGAGAAGAATCAGCAAAAAGATTCCCAAAATGCTCAATATTTTAAAAAGAATCGTCAACATAGTAAATACTCCCGCAGATTGCAGTCGCCCCTGGCTTCCAGGCATTCTCTGGTGATCTGTTCGATCAGCTGCAATGCCTCCTCATATCCGGATACAATCCCGAGAACCAGAAATTCTTCATTTTTGTAATGGGGCTGTATCAGTTGTCTTGCATCAAAAATATCTAATTGGTCTGCCGGATTTGACGCCGGTGTAATCAGATATACGTTTGCCCAAAGAGGATTTTTCACCAGTCTCTTTTTTATTTTATCCAGTTTTTCAGATGCGATGCTCTCTCCCAAATAGAGATTTGGTGCAAATGTAAGCTTTCCTGCCATATATCATTTCCTTTTGGTCAATAACCCTCCGGCATACTTTCCCGCCAGCCATATGGGTCATTATAGCATAGATTCCACTATATTACAATTTTTGTTGCTTGACTTTTCCGGATGTTATTTTATACTTGAATTAGTATAAATTAGGAGGAAAAACCATTGAAAGTAATTACGAAGATGGAGCTTCAGCCGGACATGGTCCTGGGCGAGGATATACTGGATCAGGATCGTGTGATCTACCCTGCAGGTACGACTGTGACCCCGCAGATTATAGAAAAGTTAAAGCGTTATAATCTGATATGCGTCACGATCATGGAGGATGTGGATTTTGCCAACACCCATTACGAAAAAATTCGCTTTGACTCTAATTTCAAAGCTTTTGAACGTGCCTACCCCATTTTTCTTGGAGAATATAAGCTTGCAATGAAACAGCTTCTTATCATGGGCAGAAAACCTGCAGATATCGTTCTGCTGACTATTTACAAGGAGTTATCTTATTATATCTCTTCCGGTTCCGCTCTTTTGGATTATTTATACAATCTGATGCCCAGCGAAGATGAGCTTACCTATACCCAGGGTTTGAATGCCGCACTTTTAGCCGGAGCTTTTGCCGACTGGCTGTCCATGTCGGAGGATGAGAAAAATACATTGATCCTCTGCGGTTTCTATTATGATATCGGCAAGCTGCAGCTGCCCTACGAACTGCTGTGGAAGCCCGGAAAGCTGACCGATGCGGAATTCAAGATCATCAAAACCCATCCCGTGGTCGGTTATACCACTGTCCGGAATCAGGATCTGAATGAACATGTGAAAAATGCGGTGATCATGCATCACGAAAGACTGGATGGCAGCGGTTACCCCTATCATATGACCGGTCAGAAGATTGATGTCTATGCCAGATATATGGCGGTCATTGATGCCTACATTGCCATGGCTTCTCCCAGAACCTACCGCAATGCGCTTACACCATTGCAGATTTTGGGAAATTTTGAAAAGAGCCTGGATAAATACGATGTAGAACTGTTAATGCCGATTATGAAAAGGATTGCGGACGCGCAGATCGGTACAAATGTACAGTTGAACGACGGAAGTATCTGGGAGGTTCTGATCATTCATCCCAACAAGTTCTCCCGTCCTATTCTGAAAAACGAAAAGAACGAATTCGTGGATCTCTTACAGAGAACAGATTTGGAAATCGTCAAAAATGTATAAGCACTATAAATCATTAAAAGCAGGAATAATCAATTTATCCATTGATTATTCCTTTTTCTTTCCAGATATTCCGCATATGCCTTTTCCAAAATCTGTTTTTCATTGGCAAATTTCAGCAGGTGATAGGCTTCATGATATTTATAAAAACCGGAATCCGCAAAATACTCTTCTCTCTGAGGTTTGCTGTAATAGCTGTCGGTACTCATCAGATACCAGTGTACCTCCTTCTCAACCACATCTTCCGGCACAGAGAAAGTGTATTCACTTCTTCCCACATAATCTACGATAAAAGCTTTGGAACCACTTTCTTCCAGGACTTCCCGCAATGCAGTCTCTTCGTGGGTTTCTCCGGGCTCCACGGTTCCCTTCGGCAGGACCCATCCTTCATATTTGTTTTTTATATTTTTATAGAGCAATAATATTTTGCCGCGGAAAATCACCACTCCGCCACAGCTGGTCGCCTCTATCATCTTCTTTTATCCTCCGATCTCACTGCTTTTCGCTAAAGTACGCATCAAAGATCCGTCTTGCAATAGGTACTGCATAATCACCGCCGCTTCCGGCACCTTCCACGATGATGGTAACGCAGACTTCCGGATCCTCCGCCGGAGCAAAACCGGTAAACCAGGCATGGCTGTCTCCCTTGACGTTATTATATTCCGCAGAACCGGTCTTACCTGCCGCCGTATAGCTTAGTCCCTTTAGTTTGGATGCTGTACCTTCCTGTACCACATCCGTCATCAGCTGTCGTAAAATTGCTGCTTCGTCTTCAGACATCAGCCTTCCATACTCTGATGCCTTAAAGCTTTTGACAACAGTTCCCTCATCATTCTCCACACGGTCGATCACATAAGGCTTCATAAGGACTCCGTCATTTGCGATTGCACAGGTGATCATGTTCAGATGCATGGGAGTGATCTGTGTTTTTCCCTGACCGATGGAGGTCTGCATCATTTCAGCGGACGGGGTACTTTCGGAGACCAGTGCCGAACTTTTGGCGTAATTTAAAGTTAACGGCAGGTCTTTATTAAACAGCAGATCATTTAAAGTCTCCTGAAATGCCTCTCTGTCCAGACTCATTCCGATATTTGCAAAGGAAGAGTTGCAGGATTTGGCAAAGGACTTCTTAAAATCCACCTGCCCGTGGCTGGAACCGTGGTAACAGCTGATCTTACTGTCTCCCAGCCGGAAAGAACCGTTACAATTATAAGAGTAATTCTGGTAGGTATCTGGATTTTCCCTGATATATTCCAATGCAGTAACTATTTTGAAAGTGGAACCGGGTGGATATAAGCCCTGGGTCGCACGATTCAGAAGTACGGTGCTGGAATCATTGTCCACCAGGTCATCCCAGATCTCAGCAATGGAATTCGGATCAAAGTCAGGATGAGACACCATGGCAATGATCTTACCGGTAGATACTTCTGTCACAATGATGGCGCCACGGTAAATATCCAGTTGATCGTTTGCTACCTGTTGGACCTTCACGTCCAGTGTAGTATAAACATTATCTCCTGGGTTCTTTTTCCCGGCAGTATCGTTTTTGACCTTATTGGTCAGAGAAGTATTTGTGTTGATCAGATAATAATTCGCCAGTGCTTCCACTCCCATTCTGCCCTGGGTGGAATAACCAACAATGTGCGCAAACAGATTCTTATAGGGATAATTTCTGGTCTCTTCTTCCTCCTCGTTCAGGATGGTCTCCGCCAGCACTTCCCCATCTCTGGAGTAAATAGCCCCACGGTAGTTCCTGGACAGCAGAATCTGTTGTCTGGAATTGTAGCTGTTATTGATCATATCCTGTTCGCTGGTTGCCACGAAATGTCCCAGATAAACCATGAGACATAAAAACAGGACTCCGACCCCTCCTGCTGACAGCCAGATCTCCCGCTGGTTCCCTCCGCGCTTATTGTCAGGTGTCTTTTTCGGGGATTTATTTTGCGTCTTATTATTTTCCACCTTTGCGCTCTCCTTCCTTCTGCAGTCGGATATAAATTCCCTGGATGATGAAAAACATGATCATTGTTGTCATCACCGAACTTCCTCCATAACTGATAAAAGGAAGTGTCACACCGGTCAGCGGAATGAATTTCGTACCGCCGCCGATGGTCAGGAAAATCTGGAAAATATACATAATGCCGATGCCGTATACGACAAGCTGATAAAATCTGTCATGAATCCTCACCGCGATCCGAATCATTTCAAGAAAGCTGCTGACACAGATCAGGATCAGGCACATACCGAAGATCACACCCAGTTCCTCACAGATGGAAGAAAAGATAAAATCCGCTTCCACATAGGGAATTGCTGTCGGGTTCCCCTTTAACAGCCCCATGCCGAACCAGCTTCCGCTGCCGATGGCAAACAGCGACTGGGTAATCTGATATCCTTTATTGTCAATATATTTCCAGGGATCCTGCCATGCCAGCACCCGGATCCTCACGTGATCAAACAGTTGGTAAGCAAGATACGAAGCAGCACCTCCGCCTACGATTCCCGCAAACAGATACAGATAATTGCGTGTTGCCACAAATACCACGAACACAAATCCCACGAAGAAGATCAACGCACTTCCCAGATCCTTGGATACCACCAGGATCACCACATGTGCCCCGGCAATGATGGCTGTCAGGACCACTCTCTGGAAGGATACGTTCTCCCATAAAGCTCCAGCCAGGAAAAACAGGAACAATATTTTTACAAATTCCGAGGGCTGGAACGTAATTCCTCCCAGGGAAAAAGAAATCTTGGATCCATGGGTCACTTCGCCAAGGATCAGCACGGTACCAAGCAGCGCAATTCCCAATGTGGCATACAGCCAGGTGATTTTTTTTAAAAAATGAATTTTCCCAAGCAGATACGGTATCAGTAGTGAGAAAATCAGAGATACCAGCACGATCACATACTGCCGTATTGCCTTGTCAAAAGACAGCCGGGATACCATACAGAGTCCGATTCCCAAAAGCATACACATATTATTCAGCAAAAGACGGTTAATATTCTCGTAGATCAGTGATACCATCGTGATCGTTGCAAATAAAAAGATCAGGATAAATGCGAAGAAAAACAGGTATTGAAAATCTCCGCCGGTAAGTGACAGATCCAGGAAACATAATACCTGTACCAGAAACATCAGAACATCCTGCAGGATAAAAATCCCCTTGTGATGTTCGCCCGTCGGATATCGAAATGTATAAAAACAGCTTGCTGTATATAAAACCATAAAAAAGGCTATGAAATATTTGGATAATTCAATTACGTATTCCTGCATGCAGCAAAATACCTTTCTGTCTATTCTACGCCACGTTTTTCGTGACCGGTGGTATATTCCGTATAGGGAAGTTCCTTACGCGCACCGCCATAATAATTCAGGATCTGCAAAGTCTCATCCTCTGTCTCTGTGGTAAAATCCAGTCTCCCTACAACGATCTGTCTGTCCGCTTCCTTATGCAGAGATAAAGGTACACTATTGTAGATCACATTAAAGCAATGGGTACAATTGCGCATTACCGGAAATCTCTTATGATACCGGTCGGTCAGTTCCATGATACGCCCATCTTCCCCTTTCCTACATCTGTCCAAGGTCTGTGTCACACAGTTGGCGGTAACCATCATAGGAATCTTACCGTAGATCAACTTCTCTGTGGGAATCGCAGGATCTATAATCTTCGTTTGTTCCGCTGCTGTAAGCTCAAGCGGCAGGCAGAAGCCATCCAGATACTGCATCCAGAAATCTCTTCCTTCCACATTCCACAAATAGAGACTGTGATCTCCGATGATCTTTTTCCCGGGCAGTGCCCATTGCAGGAGCAGTCCTATATGTTCCAGGCTGCCTGCCAGGAATCCCTGAAAACATGACGTATTCTCTCTTGCAAAGTTGTACAGCTTCTTTAAATACTGCTCATCCCGAAGGCGCAGGATCTTAGGCAGTACGATCCCACAGGGAATTTGTTTTTCAGAAGCCATTTTCAGCATTTCCGCTCCGGCTTCCGGATCCTGTAACAACAGATCCGCATCCAGATACAGCCTGATTCTATCCATCGGTTCTCCGTTACCGTTTCCAAATACCGATCTGCAAAATCCTCTCCACTGCTCTTGTGTCTGCAATAGGATTGAAAATTTCTTTCCCCTAGGAGCCTCTTGCGTTCTACCGTCCATCCCGGTCTTATGCTGCGTCTCACGTTGCGGTTCTATCCTCTCATAGCAAAAACCGTTTGCCAGAATTATTTTTTCTTCCAGAAGAGCAATCCCTCTTCTGCGGAGCTCATTGATCGCCTTTAACGGATAGAATGCATTCCCGCCCAGTTCGACTTCTATACTTCCATCCACAGAGAAAGAGCTGTCTCCTAACTTACTTAACTGCCTTATGACATTTTCTTCCGAAATCGGTTGTCTGGAAGCTTCCTGCACAGGATCGCCTTCTAATGTGATGCGGATATCGCCGCAGGATATGGTCAGACCAGCCTCTTCCCCGGGAATAAACCGGGCCGTCATCCGTACCGGAAGTGTCTTACGTTTCGCCAAATGTTCCTTACGGATGTGTTCTAGCAGTGTTTCATCGCTTCCGCTGTATGCCGGACTGTTCAGAGTCACCATCTCTTTGCCGTTATGCTTATGATAATAACCGTCCTGACGCTCGCTGCGGATGTACAGACAGGACAGTGCATGCATATCTTCTTTGGAAATCTTCAGAGTTTTTTCCGGATTCTTGTAATACCGATCAATATATTTACGGTAAATTGCCGTAACTCCGGCGGCATATTCCGCTTTTTTCATGCGGCCCTCGATTTTAAAAGAATCGATTCCCGCCGTCAGAAGTTCCGGGATAGATTCTATGGTACACATATCCTTCAGGCTTAAGGGATAGCATTCCTTCTGTCCCTTACTGCTGTAAGGCAGACGGCAAGGCTGTGCACAGCGTCCGCGATTACCGCTTCTGCCTCCTAAAATACTGCTGAACAGACACTGTCCGGAATAACAATAGCACATAGCTCCGTGAATAAAGCACTCGATCTCTATACCGGTGGCTTCCTTGATCCTGCGGATCTCCTGAAGGTTAAGCTCTCTTGCAGGTACAACACGGCATGCCCCTTGTTCCTTCAAAAATTCTGCGCCGTATTCCCCGGTAATTGTCATCTGCGTGCTCCCGTGAAGTTCCATGTCCGGGAAATGCTCCCGGATAAATGAAAATACACCCATATCCTGGATAATAACCCCATCCAGTCCTGCCCGGTAATAAGGCTCCAAATATTCATATATTTCTGAAAATTCGGATTCTTTTACCAACGTATTTACCGTAAGGTATACTTTCCTTCCGAAAAGATGCGCATACCGGATACATGCAACCAGTTCCTCTTCGGAAAAATTCTCCGCATAGGCTCTGGCTCCGAAACGATTTCCTCCCAGATATACAGCATCCGCACCGGCATGGATCGCACCGTAAAATGCTTCCGTATTCCCGGCTGGCGCCAGCAATTCTACTTTCTTCATTGCACTCATAAACGTCCTCTATTGCAAATAGCTGCCCGAAAAACGGACAGCTATCAATTTACTTGTCTTTTAGTTCTGTCTCCAGACGAACAATTTTTTTGGCATCTTCATTCAGCTGCTTCTGAAGTTCTTTTCCCTGCTTCTCTGCATTTTCCAATTTGATCTGTGCGGAGATCAGTTCATGCTTCAGATCGTATAATTCCTTTTCTTTTCCCTGAAGTTCTTCTTCGAGGATAGAAATCTGCCTCTTCGCTTTAAAATAATCATCGGCAATGTTCAGCTGCAGCAGAACACTTTGTCTGTCCAAAGGCTGTCTGCGAAAGCTGTCTATCTTCCCATATTCATTCATCTTGTTGGTGATATAGGAAGCAATTTTCTGCATGTAATCTTCACTCTCATAGCCGCTTAAGGTAAATACCTTACCGCCTATGATCACTTCGGTATCTGTCTTCGGAGACATCTTAAACACCCCTCTTAACAATCTTTTGAAAACACAATATGTGCCGTCTGTCAAAAAATATAATACAACATTTATTATATATCAGATTATATAGAGTGGCAAGTAAAAAATTGCCCGATTGTCTCCGCTGTCTCCGTTAAAGTTTCAGTCCCAGGTGCTTGTAGGTTAGATCCGTTACCGTGCGTCCCTTGGGCGTTCTGTTCAGGAACCCATTCTTGATCAGATAAGGTTCGTAGACATCTTCTATGGTGCCGGCATCTTCTCCGATGGCAGCTGCCAGGGTATCCAGTCCCACAGGTCCACCGTTAAATTTCTCGATGATCGTCACAAGGATATTCCTGTCGATATGATCTAAGCCCATCTTGTCCACATCCATAAGATCCAGTGCGGTTCTGGCTACCTCTTCTGTAATGACTCCGTCGTATTTGACTTGTGCGAAATCACGGACACGCTTCAGGATACGGTTGGCAAGTCTTGGCGTTCCACGGCTTCGCCTAGCCATCTCTTTTGCTCCGGCAGGTTCGATCTCCACATCCAGGATCCCTGCGGAGTGCATGATGATCTGCTGCAATTCCTCTATGGTATAGAATTCCAGATGATGGATCATTCCAAAACGATCCCGCAGAGGTGCCGTCAAAAGCCCCGCCCGGGTCGTCGCGCCTACCAACGTGAACTTTGGCAATTCCAGACGGACGGACCTGGCACTGGAGCCCTTACCGATCATGATGTCAATACAATAATCTTCCATGGCGGGATACAATACTTCCTCCACCTGACGATTCAGACGATGTATCTCATCCACGAACAGCAGGTCTCCTTCTTCCAGATTATTTAAAATGGCAGCCATCTCTCCCGGCTTCTCGATCGCCGGTCCGCTGGTCACCTTCATATGGACTCCCATTTCATTGGCAATGATCCCGGCAAGGGTGGTCTTACCAAGTCCGGGCGGTCCGTAGAACAGCACATGATCCAGTGCATCCCCACGCTGCTTTGCAGCAGTAATATAGACCTTCAGGTTCTCCTTTATCTTGGACTGACCGATATAATCGTCCAGCGTCTGGGGACGTAAGGAGCCTTCCAGCTTAATATCTTCTTCCGTGATATTTGTCTCTATCATTCTTCTGGGCATAATCGTTGATCTCATTCCTTAAAACAATTTTTTCAGGGCAGCCTTTAAGATTGCTCCGGAATCCATGGTCTCCACATCTTCGATGGCATTGACAGCCTTTAAGCTCTCCGCCTGTCCGTAGCCCAACGCCACCAGGGCTTCCACAGCTTCCTTTTTCTTCTCACTGTCAATATGCAGACTTCCTGCGGTCAGGATGCCTTCCGCGCCGCCTGCTGCAATCTCTCTGGAAATCAGAGTATCGTCAATGGATATCTTGTCCTTTAATTCCAGGATCAGCCGCTGCGCTGTTCTGGCGCCTACACCCGGTGCCTTCGATATCGCCCTGGCATCCCCGGACATAATGGCAAAACGAAGAGAATCCGCATCCATAACGGATAATATAGCGAGTGCTCCCTTAGGTCCGATACCGCTGACCGTAATACAGAGCTTGAACATCTCCAGATCGCTCCGGGAGAGAAAACCATATAATAAAAAGGCGTCTTCCTTCACATAGGTATATGTATAGAGCCGAACCTGCTCTCCGATTCCGGGAAGTCTCGATGCCGTATCCGCAGAGATCCGGACATTGATTCCGAAGCCGTTGACATCGATCACCGCGTTATCTACCGTAACATCTTCCAAAAAGCCATTCACATATGCAAACATGTATGTTAAATCCTCGTCTTTCCTGGCACACAAAATAATAGCACGTAAAATTCGGCTACGATATGTTTATCATACCATAGCCGAACATATGTTTCAAGTGGTTTTAACTCTGGATCTGTTTTAACTGGTAGAACTCTCCCTTCAGAGCCATCAGTTCGTCATAGGTACCGTATTCCGAACAATGTCCATCAGCTATTACGGCGATCCTGTCAGCATCCCGGATCGTCGACAGTCTGTGCGCCACAATAAATGTCGTCCGCCCCTCCGTCAGATTGTTTAACGCCTGCTGGATCAGCTTTTCGGAGATACTGTCTAATGCCGAGGTTGCTTCATCCAGCACGATCACCTTCGGATCACGGATCAGTGCTCTGGCGATGGAAATACGCTGTCTCTGACCGCCGGATAACTTGCCGCCGTGTTCTCCCACCATAGTGTCGAGACCTTTTGGAAGAGATGCGATCAGGTCTGACAGATTCGCGGCATTGATCACATTCTGTAATTCTTCCTCTGAGACATTTTCACAGCCATAGGTAATATTGTCGCGGATCGTTCCGGAGAACAGAATGGATGTCTGAGGTACTACCGCTAAATGTTTTCTGTATGTTCTAAGATCGATTTTACTTAAATCTTTGCCGTCGATCAGAACTTTTCCGCTCTCTGCCTGATGGAAACCGATGACCAGGTTTAAGATCGTGGATTTTCCGGCTCCGGACTCGCCTACCAGCGCAATGGTCTCTCCCGCTTTCACATGAAGGTTTAAGTGGTTCAATACGTTATGCTCATTGTTTTTGTAATGGAAGCATACATCCTCAAAGTCAAAAGTACCGGTTACCTGCTCCAGTTTTTCCTTGCCTTCGTTGTCTTCGATATCCTCAGATAACAATACCTCACCGATGGAATTCACGGATTCGATACCTTTTGCAATAGTAGGCAGCAGAGTAACGATAGAGGATACCTGGTTGACCACCGTAGCAAAATAACTCTGATACAGTGTGATATCACCGGCCTGGATCTTCCCGCCGATGGCAAGATATCCGGTAAATGCCAGACAGATCACCTGAAAGATCTGGAATACCGCCCAGCCCACTGAGCCAAACAGCGCCTGGATCAGATCCAGCTTATAGCCTTTTTCCGCCACAGCAAACAACTGTCCGCTCATTTTAGATACCTCTTCGTCCTCCAGGGCATGGGCTCTGGTCACGGGGACCAGCTCCACCATTTCCATGACTCTGGCGGAGGTCTCTTCCATTTCCTTACGGAATTCCGTATTTCTCTTCTTCATAATATTCCGGAAGGTAACCATGGTGATTGCCGCCACCGGCGTGGTCAGCAGGAAAAATACGAATACGATGCGGCTCTTACTGATAGTGACCACGAGTGCCACTCCGATATTCAGGGCAATATTTAAAATACTTAAAAATAACTGTGTGGAAAGACCTTCCACTGCTTCCACATCACGCATGATCTTGGACTGCAGTCGTCCGGACTGGGTCTCCACATGATAGGAAATGGACAGTTGCTGTAATTTCCGGATCAGTGCTTTCCGAAGTCCTGTCTCTGCATAGCGGGTCGCCAGGCTTTTATAGGAAGTGTACAGATAATTCATGGGAATATTAAGCAGGATCAGTCCCGCTTCCAGAATACTGTAAAATATAATATTCCGGAAAGTATCCGGATTGTGCGCCGTCACATCGTTAATAATATTCGCCGTGATGATGGGCAGTACCCAGACACAGGCATGCTTTGCGAAAAAGCAGATCACTGCCATGACAAATTTATGATAATTCCCCTTATACAGATGCATCAGTGTCCGCAGGGGATGCCCCTGATTATTCCGATAGCATTCGATAAACCAGTTCTCGGTGTCCATCTTTTTTTTCGGAGATGTTTTTGCTTCAAAGTCTTTCATGTTTACAGGATACCTTTCCCATTTGTTTTTTCACTTCATTTTAGCGCAATTAATATGTGTTTTCCAGTTTGTTTTTGCGGTTTTTACCTATAAACAACTGCTTTTTTGCCAAAAATAAGGCTGTGTCAGAACTTTTACATTCCTCACACAGCCCTT
>OKRU01002458.1_pt1 | contig 16535 bp, 16 predicted proteins | sample 1601131 | NCBI WGS metagenome assembly OKRU01 (sample SAMEA3541558, study PRJEB24748) | human gut metagenome | biome: human gut; feature: human-associated habitat; material: faeces | place: China | collected 2012
AGTAAATGAATAATCAGTCACGGACTATCTGCTGGTGGACGGCTACAATGTCATCTTTGCGTGGGACGCCCTGCGCCGGCTGGCGGACGGCAGCCTTGATGCCGCGCGGCGCAGGCTGATGGACATTCTGTGCAACTACGCAGGCTATAAGCGCTGTGTGCCGATTCTGGTATTTGACGCCTACAAGGTGCGGGGCGGCGCGCGGGAGGTGGAAAAATACCACAACCTCTATGTCGTCTACACCCGGGAGGCCGAGACCGCCGATATGTACATTGAGCGCGCGACCCATGAGCTGGCCCGTGAGCATCGCACCCGCGTGGTCAGCAGTGACGGCGCAGAGCAGATCATCGTGATGGGCCACGGTGCGCTGCGTGTTTCGGCCCGCGCGTTTGAGGAGGAGGTCAACGCGGTCGAAAAGGAGATCCGCGAATTTTTGGAGCAGTAACACAAAAGCCGCTGTGTCAGAACGCACAGCGGCTTTTGTATTTTCTGTTTTATCGTTTCCGGCTACCGGCACAGCTGCACGGAGCGGTCAAGACCGCTCCCTACAACCCTGCGGCGAAAGCTCTGTAGGGAGGGGTCTTGACCCCTCCGGGAAAGCTCCCGATACCGCCCAATCTGCCTTATAGCTCCTTCGCTGCGCACAGCAGAATTTCCTCGGCCTTGTCCAGCCCGAGCTTGCTGGTGCAGAGGGTCAGGTCATAGTTGCGGCTGTCGCCGTAGATCTGGCCGGTGTGCTGCTTGCAGTAGCTGCGGCGGGCGCGGTCGGCACTGTCCATGTCGGCCTCCAGCTGCTCAAACGGGGTGTCGGGCATCAGCTTGCGCATGTGCAAAAGACGCCAGTTGCGGTCGGCATGGACGAACACCCGCAGGCAGTGGTCAAACTCCCGCAGGATATAGTCGGCGTTGCGGCCTACGATGACGCAGCTTTCCCGGTCGGCGATCTCGCGGATGGCGCGGACCTGGGCATCCCACAGCTCCTCGCTCAGGGGGCGGTTGTAGAAGTTGAAAAGGCTCTGGGTAAAGCCGAACTCATGGGGGACGCGCTCGTCCCAGCGGCGCACCTGCTCCGGTGTCAGGTGGGCGCTGGCCTTGGCGGTTTTTAAGATAATGTCGCGGTCATAGTAGGCAATGTCCAGCTCCCGGGCCAGACGGCGGCCCAGCTCGCCGCCGCCTGCGCCGAACTCGCGGCCGATGGTGATGATACGCTTCATGGCAGGATCCTCCTTCAGGTAAGCAGGAAGTGTAGGGCGCTGCCGTACCGCAGGGCGGCTCGATAACGCCATCATACCCTTATTGTATCAAATCCGGCGGGAAAGTCAACTGGCGCTGTTCAGCCGGTAGCCGACCTTGTAGACGGTCTGGATGTCGTTTTCCAGCCCAAGCTTGCGGCGCAGCCGGTTGATGTGGACATCAACGGTGCGGCTCTCGCCGATAAAGGCGTAGCCCCATGCAGCCTCAAGAAGCTGGCTGCGGCTCAGGGCCTTGTCACAGTGGGTCACAAGGACGGCCAGCAGGGCAAATTCCCGCGGCGTCAGGCAAAGCTCGCAGCCGGCGCGGCGCACACGGTGGGCGCGCAGGTCAACGGTCAGGTCTTTGTAGGCAATGTACGGATCATACGGGGCCATGATAGGGGCCCTCCTTTCAGATAGGGTAGGGGTGCTGTCATCTATAATAACGATGAATGTTACCGAGTTGTTACAAAAATCGGAAAAATCCGTAATTTTTTTAAAAAATGGGAAGAACGGGCGTTTTCCACATTTCAACAAAACCTATATATCGTGGGTTTTGGACAGTTTACACCGGGTTTTCCACAGTTTCAACATGGTTTTCCACATTTCCACTGTGGAATGATGTGGAAAACCTGTGCAAAATGCAGAGACTGCGCCGAACGGCCCAGCGCGGCGGCATTTTTTGCGATTCGTTCAAAGTTGTGTCACATGCTGTTCATTTTTAGAGCGCATGCTATACTCGTACAAAGGGCAGCACCGCCAAAGATGCGGTGTCTGCCCGGACAAAAGAGGAGGCCAATGGCATGAAAGAAACGACACAGCCGCCGAAGGACCCGAAAAAGAAACTGTGGGTCGGCTATGCGGTCATTCTGGCAATCGTGATTTTGAGCAACATCTTCCTGTATCCGGCGCTGATGCAGGCCGGTGTCAAGAGCGTGAACTACAGCACCTTCCTGCAGATGCTGGAGAGCAAGGAGCTGGCCACCGTCCAGATCGAGGACCAGCAGATCTATTTTGTGGACAAGAACGAAAACTCCTTCAAAACGAACGCCATCGCGCAGGACAACAACCTCGTGGCGCGGCTGGAGGATGCGGGCGTGGAGTTCGGCACCGTCTACCAAAGCCCGACGATCTGGGACTCACTGCTGAACATTATCATCTCCTTCCTGCCGATGATTCTGCTGTTCTGGTTCATCAACCGCTGGGCCTCCAAAAAGATGGAGCAGATGGGCGGTGCCGGCGGCAATGCAATGCTGTTCGGCGGCAAATCCGGTGCCAAGCAGTATGTTGTCGATGATGAGACCGGCATCAAGTTCAATGATGTCGCCGGTGAGGACGAGGCCAAGGAGAGTTTGCAGGAGATCGTAGACTTCCTGCACAATCCCAAGAAATACGAGGACATCGGTGCCAAGATGCCCAAGGGCGTGCTGCTTGTCGGCCCTCCGGGTACCGGCAAGACGCTGCTGGCCCGCGCGGTCGCCGGTGAGGCCGGTGTGCCGTTCTTCTCGATCGCCGGCAGTGAGTTTGTCGAGATGTTTGTCGGCATGGGTGCAAGCAAGGTGCGCGACCTGTTTAAGCAGGCGGGTGAAAAAGCGCCCTGCATCGTTTTTATTGATGAGATCGACACGATCGGCAAAAAGCGTGACGGCGGGGCAAACCTTGGCGGCAACGATGAGCGTGAGCAGACCCTGAACCAGCTGCTGACCGAGATGGACGGCTTTGATGCTGCCAAGGGCGTTGTCATTCTGGCCGCCACGAACCGGCCGGAGTCGCTTGACCCGGCGCTGACCCGTCCCGGCCGGTTTGACCGGCGCGTGCCGGTGGAGCTGCCCGACCTCAAGGGGCGCGAGAGCATCCTGCGCCTGCACGCCAAAAAGGTGCGCCTTGGCCCCGACTGTGATTTTTCCGTTGTCGCGCGGATGACGCCCGGTGCCTCCGGTGCCGAGCTGGCCAACATTGTGAACGAGGCCGCTCTGCGGGCTGTCCGGGACGGGCGGAAATTCGCCACCCAAGCGGATCTGGAAGAGAGCATTGAGGTGGTCATCGCCGGTTATCAGAAGAAGAATGCCATTATGACGGACCACGAAAAGCGCATCGTGGCTTATCACGAGATCGGCCATGCGCTGGTGGCGGCGAAGCAGACCAATTCCGCCCCTGTGCAGAAGATCACCATTGTTCCCCGGACCTCCGGCGCACTGGGCTACACCATGCAGGTGGATGAGGGCAACCACGTTCTGATGAGCAAGGAGGAGATTGAAAACAAGATTGCCACCTTCACCGGCGGACGGGCTGCGGAGGAAGTGGTCTTCGGTTCCGTCACCACCGGTGCCTCCAATGATATTGAGCAGGCCACCAAGCTGGCCCGTGCCATGATCACCCGGTACGGCATGAGCGACGATTTCGACATGGTGGCGCTGGAGACCGTTACCAATCAGTATCTGGGCGGCGACGCCTCTCTGGCCTGCTCCGCCGAGACCCAGACTAAGATCGACCAGCAGGTAGTGGCGATGGTGAAGCGGGAGCACCAGAAGGCGCTGGATATTCTCCGGGAAAACCGGACGAAGCTGGATGAGCTGGCCAACTTCCTCTATGAAAAGGAAACCATCACCGGCGAGGAATTCATGGGAATTTTGAACGGATAAGCCGGGGCGGTTGTTTGAAGCGACAATCAGGCCGCTTTTATGTGATTCACCCAGCAGAATTGGAATTTTAGGAGGAAGGTGTTTATGAAGAAGCCTTTTCCCAAAATGATCCTGCGGATTCTTCTTGTTTGCGTTCTGCTTCTTGGGTTTCTTTATATGGATGACGATATTGGCACATCTGCTGCCAATCTGGAATCAGATATTCGCAATTTACAGAAGATTCCGGAGAATTGGATCGTTGAGGGAGATGTTTCCGATACGATGGCAGCCTATATCTCCTATCCCCAAGATCGGAGCGATCATACTTTTTCTGTCTACGTAAATCGTCCCGGACTTTCCTTCGGATATTTCTTTCGCGGCGGCGGAAGTCTTTCCGGAGTTGAAAGGGGAATCGCGGAATTCACGGTCGATGGGTATAACGAGCGGGCCTTCATCTCTATGAATCAACCGAAGGCGGCGCGATTGGAAATCGATGATGGCAACACAGTTCAAATCATCGATCTTAACAGCGATCAGCCGTTTGCGATCGTCTTACCCGCAAATGCTGGCGTTATCCATTTTTATGACGGAAACGGAAATCCTGTAAATTATCAAAAGAACCCTCTTTGACAAGCACCGGTTTTCAAACAATAAAAATCTCCGACTGCGGCGGTAAGATGCAAAAAAGAGTGCCATCCAAAAGATGGCACTCTTTTATTTGCTTTAGGAAGCTCTTACTTCGCGGCCTTGGCAGCCTTGATAGCCTCGATCAGCATGGGAGTGACCTTGAACAGGTCGCCGCAGATGCCGTAGTCAGCGATCTCGAAGATGGGAGCGGTGTCGTTCTTGTTGACGGCGATGATGCACTCGGAATCCTGCATGCCAGCCTTGTGCTGGATGGCGCCGGAGATACCCAGAGCAACGTACACCTTGGGATGGACGGTCTTGCCGGTCTGACCAACCTGATGGTCGGCAGACAGCCAGCCGGAGTCGATGGTGGCACGAGAGCCGCCAACAACGCCGCCCAGGACCTCAGCCAGCTCCTCAGCCAGCTTGATGCCGCCCTCAACGTCCTTGGAAATGCCGCGGCCCACAGACACGATGAAGTCGGCGCCGATCAGGTCCACCAGCTTCTTAGCGGCCTTCACCACCTCGGTAACGTCGGTGTGGATGTCCTCAGCAGTCAGAGTGAAGTTGGGCTTCACGATCTCAACAGCGTTGGCCTTGGCCTCGTCGAAAGCGTTCTTCTTCATAACGCCGGGACGGACGGTAGCCATGCAGGGACGGAAACGGGGGCAGATGATGGTAGCCATCAGGTGACCGCCGAAAGCAGGACGGGTCATCTTCAGGTTGCGGTCCTCCATATCCCACTTCATGGAGTCAACGTCCAGAGTGGAGGACTCACGCAGGAACTGGATGTAGTTGGGCACATCCACGTCCAGGTGGGTGCAGTCAGCGCACAGGCCGGTGTGCAGACGGGCTGCGCAGCGGGGGCCCAGGTCACGGCCGATGTTGGTGGCGCCGATCAGGAACGCCTCGGGCTTCAGGTCCTCGATCACGTCGCAGATGACCTTGGCATAGCCGTCGGTGGTGTAGGTGGCCAGCAGGGGGCTCTCGCAGACAATGACCTTGTCGGCGCCGTAGCCGCCCAGCTCCTTAGCGGCGGACTCAATGCCCTCGCCGCCCAGCAGCAGACCGCACAGGTTCACGCCCAGCTCGTTGGCCAGGTCGCGGCCCTTGGAGATCAGCTCGAAATCGGTGGGCATCAGCTTGCCCTCGCGCTGCTCGCAGAACACCCATACATCCTTGAAAGCAGCGATATCAGCACTATTGAAATTAGACATGATTTTCTATCCCCTTTCTTAGATGATGTGCTTAGCGGCCAGAATACCGGCCAGCTTCTCGCAGGTTTCCTTACCGTCGCCCTCCAGCATCATGCCGACGCCCTTCTGAGGAGGCGTGAAGCTCTTGAAGATGTTGGTGGGAGAGCCCTTCAGGCCGATGGTGGTAGCGTCGATCAGGGGATGATCCTTCAGGTCCTCATAGCCCAGAGTGGTCAGGGGCTTGCTGTAGGTAGACAGGATGCCGCCGATGGACATATAGCGGGGGCTGTTCAGCTCCTTGATGCAGGTCAGCAGGCAGGGAGTCTGGACCTTGATGGTCATGTAGCCATCCTCCAGCATGCGCTGGACAGTGATGGTGTCGCCGTCCTTCTTGATGTCGGCGGCATAGGTGACCTGGGGCAGGTGCAGCTTCTCAGCGATCTGGGGACCGACCTGAGCGGTATCGCCGTCGATAGCCTGACGGCCGCACAGCACGATATCGTCCTTCTCCACGCCGATCTTGTTGATGGCAGCGGCCAGGATCTGGGAAGTAGCATAGGTATCGGAACCGCCGAACTCACGGGCGGAAACCAGATAAGCCTCGTCAGCGCCCATGGCCAGAGCCTCACGCAGCATACCGGCAGCGGGAGGAGGACCCATGGTAACAACAGTGACCTTGCAGCCGGTGGCGTCCTTGATCTTCAGGGCAGCCTCCAGAGCGTTCATGTCGTCGGGGTTGGTGATGGTCTGCATGGAAGCGCGGTTCAGAGTACCATCGGGATTGACAGCCACCTTGCCGGAGGTATCGGGTACCTGCTTAATAGAAACAATGATTTTCATTTTAACCTTTACCTCCTATCCTTATTTCACGCCCAGGTGGCTGGAAATGACCATACGCTGGACCTCAGAAGTACCCTCATAGATCTCGGTGATCTTGGCGTCGCGCATCATGCGCTCCACGGGATACTCACGGGTGTAGCCGTAACCGCCGAACAGCTGGACGGCGCGGCGGGTCACATCGGAAGCGGCCTCGGCGGCGAACAGCTTGGCCATGGCGGCGTCCATGGAGTAAGGCTCGTGGTTCTGCTTCTTCATAGCGGCGGAGTAGACCAGGAACTGCGCGGCCTGCATACGGGTGTGCATCTCAGCCAGCTGGAACTGGGTGTTCTGGAACTGGGAGATGCGCTTGCCGAACTGAACGCGCTCCTTGGTGTACTTGATGGCTTCCTCGACAGCGCCCTCGCCCAGGCCCAGGGCCTGAGAGGCGATACCGATACGGCCGCCGTCCAGGGTCTTCATGGCGATCTTGAAGCCCTCGCCCTTCTTACCCAGCATACGGTCCTTGGGAATGACGCAATCCTCGAAGATCAGGTCGCAGGTAGAGCTGCCGCGGATACCCATCTTCTTCTCGTGCTTGCCCTGAGAGAAGCCCTTGTCGTCCTTCTCCACGATGAACGCGGAGATCTCCTTCATGCTGCGGCCGCGCTTGTCAACGGTCTTGCCGGTGACGGCGATGACCACGAAGGTGTCAGCCACGTTGCCGTTGGTGATGAAGCACTTGGAGCCGTTCAGGATGTAGTTCTCGCCGGACTCGTCCAGCACGGCGGTGGTCTGCTGGCCCTGGGCGTCGGTACCGGCGCCGGGCTCGGTCAGGCCGAAAGCGCCGATCTTCTTGCCGGAGCACAGGTCGGGCAGATACTTCATCTTCTGCTCCTCGGTGCCGTTCTCGAAGATGGGGGCGGCGCACAGGGAGGTGTGGGCGGAAACGATAACAGCGGTGGTGCCGCAAACCTTAGCGAGCTCCTCCACGCACATGGCATAACTGAGAACATCGCCGCCGGCGCCGCCGTACTGCTTCGGGAAGTAAATACCCATCATGCCGAGCTTGGCCATCTTTTCGACGGTCTCCATGGGGAAGCGCTCTTCCTCATCGAGTTCCTCAGCTAAAGGCTTGACTTCATTTTCTGCAAATTCGCGATACATTTTGCGGACCAGCAGATGTTCTTTGGACAGATGGAAATCCATAGTCTTTTGCTCCTTCACTATAAAAATAATTGGATTGTCTAATTTTTCACAAATCAGTTCCGTGACTCTCATTATATCCTGTGCGTTTCATTTTCGCAAGGGGAACTATCATTCCTTTTTGGAATTCGTGCTTTTTGCCGAATTCATTAAAGCCTTTTTGACATTTCCGTTCCTTTTATGACAGTTTTCTGTCATTTTCAGGAATCCTTTCCATTCCAAAAGAGAAAAGGGGAGGCAGTTTTTGTAAACTGCCTCCCCTTTTTATCCTTTTAGGGACGGATTACTTCTTGCTGTAATCGTAGAAGCCCTTGCCGGACTTCTTGCCGAGCTGGCCGCCGCGGACCATCTTCTTGAGCAGCAGAGCGGGACGATACTTCGGATCGCCGGTCTCGCTGTAGAGGACGTTCATAATGGCGAGGCACACGTCAAGGCCGATGAAGTCGCCCAGGGCGAGGGGGCCCATGGGATGATTCGCGCCGAGCATCATGGCCTTGTCGATATCCTCGACAGAGGCAACGCCGGTCTCGACTAGGCCGATGGCCTCGTTGATCATCGGGATCAGGATCTTGTTGACGACGAAGCCCGGAGCCTCAGCGACCTCGACAGGCTCCTTGCCGATCTCCTTGGAGAGGTTGTAGATGAAGTCGAAGGTCTCCTGCGTGGTGTTGGCGCCGCGGATGACCTCAACGAGCTTCATGCTGGGCACGGGGTTGAAGAAGTGCATGCCGATGACGGCGTGCTTCAGGCCGAGACCCATCTCGGTGACAGACAGAGAAGAGGTGTTGGTCGCGAAGACGGTGCTCTCCTTGCACATCTCGTCGAGCTCGCCGAGGAGCTGACGCTTGGTGTCCATGTTCTCCGCCACGCACTCGATGACAAGGTCGGCGTCCGCCGCGGCAGACTTCTCCTCGACGAGGATGTTGTTCAGGATGGCGTCCTTGGCCTCTTCGGTCATCTTGCCCTTCTCGACGCGCTTCTGCAGGGAAGCGGCGAGCTTATCCTTGTGGCGCTGAGCGGAAGCGACGCTGGAAGCGTACATCAGAGCGGTGTGGCCCTTGGCCGCGAAGACCTGAGCGATGCCGCTGCCCATGGTGCCGGCGCCGAAAACTGCAACTTTCATTGTGTGTATCCTCCTACAATATAAATAGATAATTCTATGGAATCACTTGTTGATAAAGGGCTCGTGCTTGCGCTTTTCGAGGAAGGCGCCCATGCCCTCCTGCTGGTCGGCGCTCTGGAAGCAGGAGCCGAAGGCCTTCTCCTCGATCACGACGGCGCGGTCAATGTCGACCTGAAGACCGTCGTTGATGGCCTGCTTGGACGCGCGCACCGCGATGGGCGCGTTGCCAGCGATCTGGCCGGCGAGCTTTTCCGCCGCGGCGTAGAGGTCAGAAAGCGGATAGACCGCGTTGACAAGGCCGATGCGGTAGGCCTCGTCCGCCTTGATGTTGCGGGCGGTGTAGATCATCTGCTTGGCCATGCCGGGGCCGACGAGGCGGGCAAGGCGCTGTGTGCCGCCAAAGCCCGGCGTGATGCCAAGGCCTGTCTCGGGCTGGCCGAAGACGGCGGTATCGGAGCAGATGCGGAAGTCGCAGCTCATCGCGAGCTCGCAGCCGCCGCCGAGGGCATAGCCGCCCACCGCCGCGATCGTCGGGATGGGGAACGCTTCGAGCTTGCGCATGACGTCGTTGCCCTGCTTGCCGAAGGCCTCGGCCTCCTCCTTGCTGAGCTCCTTCATCTGCGCGATGTCCGCGCCGGCGACAAAGGACTTCTCGCCCGCGCCGCGGACGATCAGGCAGCGGATCTCGCTTAAGTCCACCGCGTCGAGCGCGGCATCGAGATCGGCGAGCACCTGAGAATTGAGCGCGTTGAGCGCCTTTTCGCGGTCAATGATGAGATAGGCAATGTTGCCCTTGGGTTCATATTTGACAAAAGACATCGTGTGTCTCCTCCTGTCTTCTTCAACTGCCCCCTATTATATGGGCGGCAAGGCATATTTGCAAGAGAAAAATCACTTTTTTCAAAAAAGTTTCACACTTTTCCGGCGTCATTGCAAGAAACGTTGCATTTTTAATGATCTTTTCTCCCAATGCAGCAACTCTTGTATAAAATTTTTAAAATGACTTGTCTCTTGCACCAATTTTCGATATGATAGGCTTTAATTATAGGAAAACGAGGTTCATTCTATGCGAATGCGCAAAAAGAAAAACCTGCTTCCCCGCATGGAGCGGTGCGGGGCGTATCAGATCAAGGACCCCTACGAGCGCAAGGGCCGCTGGCACGACTTGATGCCCGAGGCGAAGGAGATCCGCGTGGAGCTCGGCTGCGGCAAGGGCCGCTTCACCGTCGAGACGGCCGCGGCGGAGCCCGACGTGCTGCTCATCGCGGTCGAAAAGGTGCCCGACGCGATGGTCGTCGCGATGGAGCGCGCGGCGAAGGCAGAGCTGCACAACGTCTTCTTCATCGACATCGACGCCAACCAGCTGCCCGAAATTTTCGATGCAGGCGAGGTCGACCGCATCTATGTCAACTTCTGCGACCCGTGGCCTCCCAAGCGGCAGGCCAAGCGCCGGCTGACGCACGGCAATTTCTTGAAGCTCTACCGCAAGGTGCTCAAGGACAACGGCCAAATTCATTTCAAGACCGACAACGACCCGCTGTTTGAGTGGTCAATCGAGGAGATCCCGCAGTTCGGCTTCACCCTCTCCGAGGTCACGCGCGATCTGCACGCGAACGGACAGCGCGGCGTGATGACCGACTACGAGGCCAAATTCTATGCCGAGGGCAAGAACATCAACCGCTGCGTCGCCACGATGCAGCCGTGGGAAGAGCCCGAGGAAGAGGATACGCCCGAAGAGGCGGACGAAACGGCTGAATAAAAGGAAGGCTTTCAGCCTTCCTTTTTGCTTTCTTCCAGATACGGCGAATACATCATCACCGCGTCGTTCACGGCGACAGGCGTCTCCGCGAGCAGCTTGCCCTGCAAATCAAACGTCTGCCGGTAGAGCTCGTTGTGGCGGATGTAGCCGCCCCAGTACTGCGCGCGCATCTCGTGGTTGCGCTCGACGACCGCATAGCGCTCGGTCGGCTCGGCGCTCACGCGCCACTCGCCCTCAAGGTCTGTTTTGCCGACGCGGACGCGCATCTGATAGGTGTCCTGTGTGTCGTTGCGGATCATCAGGTCAAGATAGGGGTAAAAGCAGGTCGCACCGCTGCCGAACGGCTGCGTGCGGTTCGCGTCGGGAAAGACGTCGTAGCCGTGGCGGTGGCGCTCGACGACCGTGAGCGGCGTGTGCAGCGTCATCCAGTAGATGAGGTTTGAGAGCTGGCAGAGCCCGTCGCGGCCAGATACCCGCCGTTGCGCAGGATCATGCCGGGCAGATACCCCTTCCCCGCTGTCGGCTTTCCGATGAGATACCAGTAGCTCATCGTTTCACCGGGGCGCAGCAAAAGCCCGTCGAGCCGCGCACAGGCGAGGCGGAGATTCGTCACCTTGTTGCGCTGGAGCTGCATGTCGACGTCCTTGAGCTTTCGCATGAGCGGCGTATGGTGGGAAAACGCCTGATATGCTAAATCTTCCCCGCTGCGCTCGCGCGCAAAATGCTTCCGCATCGAAAGCCATCTGAGTTTTCGCTGCGCGCTAAAATACGCGCCGCCGAGCTTCAGCCGCAAATTAGAGCGTTTTTTCGGTTCGCGGACGGTCATATGCTTCCCTCCCCTGTTTTTCTGCTTTTATAGACGCAAAACGGCGGGAAAAAGTTCCAACATTTTCTTATTTCAGGCTCATCACGTAGATTTGACACGGGTTCCACTCGTCCCAGAGCGTCGGGAATACCTCAAACTCGCCAAAACCGAGGGCGAGATAGAAGCGGTTCGTCGCGTCGTACTCAGGGTACTTCCCCATCTGCACGGTCTTGACCTGCAAAAACGAGTAGTCAAGCTCCTTCGCCCGCTGCTTCGCTGCGGCAAAGAGCATCTTGCCGACGCCGCGGCGGTGGTATTCTTTCAGCACGCCCATGACATAGAGTTCCGCCGTATCCCTCCCCGTTTCGGCAAGGTAAAGGAAGCCGACGGCGTTCTCGCCGTCGAACGCGGCGAAAAACGGCTGCTTAACACTCTTTTCGATGTATTCCTCGCGCGCCTCTGGAATGCCAAACCAGTCGGGCAGCGATTCTAAAATAAAGCGCGTAATGCGCCGCTTTTCATCGGGAGTCGTAATTTCTCTGATCTCCATAGTTCTCTCCATTTTAAATATTCAGTCTGCAAAAAAAGCGGTATGGCCGTGCCATACCGCTTTTTGATGTACGTTACCGCTGGCCCTTGTCGTAGGGGATGCCCTCGGCCTTGGGGGCACGGGAACTCTTGGACGTGAACGCCAGCACAAGCAGCGTGACGATGTAGGGCAGCATGCGGTAGAGATGGGCGCTGATGCCGATCTCGGCGAGCATGTAGACGCCGTCGCCGTTGATGTCGATGCTCGCGTAGCTCGCCGCGATGCACTTAAAGAGGCCGAACAGCAGCGAGGAGGCCGCGATATTCACGGGCTTCCAGTTGCCGAAGATCATAACGGCCAGTGCGAGGAAGCCGAAGCCCGCAACGTCGCCGTTCGAGGCGCAGTTTGCCGTGGTCAGCGCATAGACGAAGCCGCCCATGCCCGCGAGCGCGCCGGAAATGGTCGTGCCCGCGTAGCGCATCTTGTAGACGTTGATGCCCAGCGAATCCGCCGCCTGGGGATTTTCGCCGCAGGCGCGCAGGCGCAGGCCGAAGCGCGTCTTATAGAGCAGGATCGACAGGATGATGAAAAGCAGGATGCAGACGTAGGTCGCAAGGTAGACCTTGTTGACGAACGTCTCGCCGAAAAAGCCGAGGTCGGTGTTCTTGTCGATGCCGAGCGTAGACTTTTTGATCATGAACCAGCTCGCCGCGTCGCCCGTGAGCATCTGCAGCGTATTCTGGTTGGCGATGATGCGGATGAAGAACAGCACGAGTGCGGGGGCCATCAGGTTCAGCGCCGTGCCGCCGATGGTCTGGTCGGCACGCAGGTTGATGGACGCAAAGCTCAGAAGCAGCGAGAACAGCGCGCCGAAGGCCGCCGCGACCAGCATCGTGAGAAGCTCCACGCCCTGTAGCGCGACCCAGTTGCCGCTCTGCTTGAGGGAGAGGATGGCGTCGCTCGTCTGCAAAATGCGCACGAACCAGACGCCGATGAATGCGCCGAAGACCATGATCCCTTCGAGCGCCAGGTTGATGATACCGCTGCGCTCGGCGAACACACCGGCCAGCGCCACGATCATCAGGGGCACTGCATAGATCAGGGTCTGCTGTACCAGAAATGTCATGCCTGATCGCCTCCTTCTGCGTTATCGCTGTCTGTGACAGCGGCCTCTACGGGTGCTTTCTCCTCCTCCGGCAGCAGGGAGGTCTGATCCTCCACGGCGGCGCCCTGAGGGATGGGAGCCGTGTCGGCTGCCACGACCTTTTTCTTCTTCCGGCCACTGAGCATCATGCGGATCACCAGAGAGAAAGCGCTTAGATACACGATGACGGCGATGATGACGTTCGTGATGTACTCGTTATAGGCCGTCAGGTTCGTCAGCTGCAGGCCCGAGATATCGAGCATCGACATGAACAGCGCCGTGAAGATGATGCCGATGGGGTTACAGGAGGCGAGCATCGCAACAGGGATGCCGTTGAAGCCGATGGCAGGGAGCGACTGGTACGTGGACCAGAAGAACTCTGTGTTGCCGGAGAGATAGTAGAGCGAAGCGCCCGCCGCGCTCAGTCCGCCCGCGATCGCCATGGAGATGACGATGTTACGCTTGTCGGCGATACCGGCGTAGCGCGCGGCATGACGGTTGGAGCCGCAGGCTTTGAGCTGATAGCCGAACGTCGTCTTGGACATCATCACGTAAACGGCGACTGCAAAGACGATGGCGATGAGGATGCCGCCGTTGACCTGGGAGTTCGGGAAGAGCTTGTCAAGGCCCATCTTCGCGGTGGCAACGCCGTTGTAGGTCGTCTTGTAGATGTAGCCGGTCTTGGTGGACTCGGTGACGTTCTTAAAGTTGCTGATATCAAAGAGCCACGTGACGAGGTTCGCCGCGATCCAGTTCGTCATGATGCAGGCGAGCACCTCGTTGATGTTGAGCAGGGCCTTGAAAAGGCCGGGGATCGCGCCCCAGATCGCACCCGCGAGCGTGCCGCCGAGAAAGGCGAGCAGCCAGATGAGCGTGGTGGACATCGTCTCGGACGGAAGACCGAGGGCGATGGAGAGCGACACGAGCGTACCGATGAGGTACTGGCCCGGCGCGCCGATGTTGAAAAGGCCTGTTTTATACGCCATGCCGACGGAAAGGCCCGTCATGATGAGCGGCGCGGCACGGAAGAGCATGTTGCCGATATTCGTCGGGTTGAAGCCCCACGTCAGCGTGCCGGAGGCGTCGCGTCCCGTGGAGAACAGGCCGCCGAACACGATGCGGATGCCGTCCCACGCCGAGGAGAGCGAGAGGTTCGGGCTCGTGAGACCGACGATCAAAATGACGATGCTGCCGACGGCGAGGCCGATCAGGATCGAGAGGACGGACGCCGCGACGGTCTTAAAGCCTTCGCTTTGCAGGAAGTGTTCTTTTTTCATACGGCCGCCTCCTCCTTCGCCATGCGCTTGGCGCCGGCCATGTAAAGGCCGAGCTCTTCGACGGTGGTTTTCTTCGGGTCGAGCTCGCCGACGATCTCACCCTCGTACATGACGAGGATGCGGTCAGAGAGGCTCATGACCTCGTCCAGCTCGAGCGAGACGAGCAAAATCGCCTTGCCGCGGTCGCGCTCGGCGACGAGCTGGCTGTGAATGAATTCGATGGCGCCGACGTCAAGGCCGCGCGTGGGCTGCACGGCGACGATGAGGTCCTTGTCGCGGTCGACCTCGCGGGCGATGATGGCCTTCTGCTGGTTGCCGCCCGACATACTGCGGGCGATGGTGGCAGGGCCCTGACCACTGCGCACATCGTACTGCTTGATGAGCCGCTCGGCATAGTCGAGGACGGCCCCCTTCTTAATAAAGCCGTGGTTCTGGAACTCCGGCTGCCAGTAGCGTTGCAGGACCATATTGTCAGCCAGCGTATAGTCCAGCACAAGACCGTGCTTATGGCGATCCTCGGGAATATGGCTCATGCCGGCCTTGGAACGCTCACGGATGGGAGCATTCGTGATGTCCCTGCCCTCCAGCCTGATCGTGCCGCCGGTCGGCTTTTCGAGTCCCGTGATGCCGTAGATCAGCTCGCTCTGGCCGTTGCCGTCAATACCGGCGATGCAGACGATCTCGCCCGCGCGGACATTGAAGCTGACGCCGCGCACGGCGTTATTCTTGTGTACCTTGCTGGGCACTACGAGGTTCTCCACCTCAAGAATCGGCTTGCCCGGTTCGCTGGGCTTTTTCTCAACGGCGAACTGCACATCGCGGCCGACCATCATCTTGGACAACTCTTCCTTGGTAGTGTCCTTGATGTCTACCGTACCGATATACTTGCCCTTGCGCAGGACGCTGCAGCGGTCGGACACAGCCATGATCTCGTTAAGCTTATGGGTGATGAAGAGGATGCTCTTGCCCTCTGCCTTGAAGCCGCGCATGATCTCCATCAGCTCATCGATCTCCTGCGGGGTCAAAACAGCCGTAGGCTCATCGAAAATCAGAATTTCATTGTCGCGGTAAAGCATTTTCAGGATCTCGACACGCTGCTGCATGCCGACCGAAATATCGCTGACAAGCGCATCGGGATCGACCTTTAGGCCGTATTTTTCACTCAGCGCCATGACCTTTTTGCGGGCCTCGTCCTTCTGCAGGAAGCCGTGCTTTGTGTCCTCCACGCCGAGGATGATGTTATCCAGCACGGTGAAGCATTCCACCAGCTTAAAGTGCTGATGCACCATGCCGATGCCCAGCGCGTTGGCGTCATTCGGGTTGTTGATCTTGACCTCCTGCCCGTTTTTCTTGATAACACCCTTTTCCGGCTGGTACAGGCCGAACAGCACGCTCATCAAGGTAGATTTTCCGGCGCCGTTTTCGCCCAACAGGGCATGGATCTCGCCCTTGCGCAGCTGCAGGGTGATATCGTCATTCGCTTTGATGCCGGGGAACTCCTTGGTGATGTGCAGCATTTCGATGACATAATTTTCTGTCAACCGTTGCACGCCCCTTTCGATGTGTACAGGCTTGTACACAATTTAGTACTCTATATTATACAGAAAATTTCATTTTTGTACAAGAGATTTTGCACAAAAAGTTGTCACATTATGGTCATTCCATCCGCTTTGCCTGTCAAATCGCGGACAGCCCTGCCCTTATACGCAAAAACCGCCCCGTGCGGTAAGGCACGGGGCGGTCAAAAGTCACACTTTTAAGCTATCAGCTCTGATAGTCAACAGTCACATTGGTGACGGCGGGATGTACATCGGCGTCAAAGCTGTCGTCAATGACCAGAGAGCCGTCCACAATGGCAGCATACATAGTGTCGTACTGCTCCTGCGTGAACTTGGTGAACTTGCTGGTGGACATCGGCAGGCCAACGCAGTTCTCAGCAGCGCCGAGCTTGGTCTCCTTGCCGGAGTAGGTCTCACTGAACTTCCAGCCGTTGTTCAGGGCATCGGTCAGGGCCTCGTTGACAGATTCGGCCAGACCCTTCATGGCGGAGGTGACAACGGTGTCGAACTGACCGGACTGGTCAACGTCAACGCCGATCATCTTGCCGCCGTTGGCCTGCGCAGCAGCGTCGCAGCTCTGGCAGACAGGGCCGCCGCAGGCAAAGACAACCTGAGTGCCGTTGGAGTACCAGCCCTCCATA
>OKRU01002459.1_pt1 | contig 16531 bp, 8 predicted proteins | sample 1601131 | NCBI WGS metagenome assembly OKRU01 (sample SAMEA3541558, study PRJEB24748) | human gut metagenome | biome: human gut; feature: human-associated habitat; material: faeces | place: China | collected 2012
CCATAGTCATGCGCACATTAATTTCAACATGTGGATAAATGGCGTACGGATATCCTCTCTGATCCGGACAGATCATCATATCTATCCCCATAGGACCGGAATAATACCTACCATAAATTCCTTCTATAACTTTCTGCAAATACCCACGAATGCACACAAAGGCTTCTAAAGGGATATACCGTAGAATCCACTGTTCCACTTCCTCATTAGAAACCAGCATATTACCACGATAAACACCTTTCTCATCCGTAATAAAATGCGAGTAGCCGCTAAACAGTACCTTCCCCCTACCATTGGAGTAGAATTCCATGGCAAAATCCCCCTCCTTTTTATATATAGGTTCCAGTATAAGAGCCCCGTGGTTCACCAGTTCCCGACGACACCAATCAGCCGTAGATTTCGTCAGACCACGGCGACACCAACGCAACCCCTTTCCGCTGCCCGACCACACGGACTTGAACAGGTAACCGTCCTTAAAATCATCGACTATATCCGGAACGCAGAATTCCTTGCCCTCCCCTGATATCAGAAAGTGACGTCCACAAACACATTTGAGGGTTTTATTCAGTTCAAACGTCATAGCAAGAGCCATCCCATACGCACGGGAAGAAAGCATACGACACTCGCGCAACTCTGCTTCCGTAGGAAGTTTATGTTGGGCAATACCGGCCTTCTGCATACGCTTGCGGAAAGCGCGATTCCATCCCCAAGGTACAATTTGGGATTCTGCATAATCGGGTAATTCCGGTTCAGTGACCAATTGCACGGAAAGGGGGAACAATTGTTTCATTTTTTGCAGGTAATCAGCGTTATAGGCCGAAGGAGCAAGTACCGCACTGCCGGGTTGGGCATACCAAACGGGTAATAAAGCAAGATCTTGGGCCATGCGACAGGCAGAAGCGGGAGCCATATAATTTTCTTCATTATTAGCAAGTGCCATGTCCGTGTCTGGGTTAAATACATAGAGTTTCATACTATTACAGTTCTTTATTATTTAAGGCCGCAAAATTACAGAGAAAAACAAGGTAAAGCAAATATATAAACTTCACTAACAAAAAAGATATTTTGCCATCTCTACTTTGCAATTCTATAAAAAAGACGTATATTTGTCGCCCGATAAACTGAATTTAACAGCATGGAAGCATTCTACCGCACACACGCCTATCTTGTTGAGCATACCAATGCCCCCGTTCGCCGTGACCTCATGGATGAGATCAACTGGAACGACCGTCTTATCGGTATTAAAGGAACGCGTGGTGTAGGTAAAACCACGTTTCTGTTGCAATATGCTAAAGAGAAATTCGGCACTGACCGTTCCTGCCTCTTTATCAATATGAACAATTTCTACTTTTCTTATTTCAGCATCGTTGATTTCGCTTATGAATTCCAACGCCGCGGCGGAAAAGTATTGCTGATAGACCAGGTATGCTTTCTGGATTTGCTGGGGGATTGATTGTTTGTCAAGGAATTTCAATCACATCAATTTCTACAAGTTCACCTTCTTTACTTGCTGGAATTATTGCAGGTTTTTTAGCAGGATTTGTATCTTTGATGTTAAGAAAGTTATTTTCTTATTTACCACAATGTTTAAAAGGAATAGAAGCATCCTTGTTTCATCCAATTATTTCTACAATTATTGTTACTTTATTAATGTTTTATTTAAATAGTTATTTATATATTGGTCATACTTATATTTTAAATTATGTTTCATTAGTTGAATCACAAATGTCAACAAAAGTATTATTCGGTTTTGTATTAGGTATGATGATGGCTATTGATAATGGAGGACCTATTAATAAAACAGCTTATGTTTTTGGAATAGGAATGCTTATAAGTTATGATTATTATCCAATGGCTGCTGTGATGGCTGGAGGAATGATTCCACCATTTGTCATTGCTTTAACAGCAACCTTATTTAAAGATAGATTTGAAGTTAGAAAAGATGCATTAATGAATTATATTAATGGTATTTCATTTATTTCAGAAGGAGCTATTCCTTTTATTCAAAAAGAATCTCAAATAATTTTACCAGCTTGTTGCCTTTCAGCAGGTCTTGCAGGAGCATTATCTATGTACTTTAATTGTTCTATTGCTTCACCTCATGGTGGATTATTCTTAATATGGATGGTTCAAAATCCAATTTCTTATTTAAGTTTAATTGTTTGTTCAACACTAGTAGGAACAATATTATTGATCCTATTTACAAAAATAAAGAAGGAGTCGTAACTCCTTCTTATTTTTTATCTAATAAAACAGTTCCTTGTGGTTGATTTTCATTAATAGCTTCTATAATAGGATGAGGAACATACATCTCTTCAAGATAAGTTAAATCTTCATTTGTAAGAGAAATCTCTAATGCCATTACTGCATCATCAATGTATTGCATTTTAGTAGCACCAATAATAGGAGAAGAAACACCTTTAGCCCATTGCCAAGCAAGAGCAATTTGAGACATCTTGCAATGATATTTATGTGCTAATTCATCAACACATTTAACAATTTCCATATCTTGCTTTTCAAAATGGTCATATTTACCATGAACAACCCGATCAGTTTTCCCTCTTAAGGTATTTGACTCCCAAGTGTTTCTAGCAAGATGTCCACCTGCTAAAGGACTATAAGGCATTAAGGAGACATTCATTTGTTGACAAATAGGAATTAATTCTTTTTCATCTTCACGATAAAGTAAGTTGTAATGATTTTCCATAGTTGAAAAAGGAGTCCAATGATTGTCCCTAGCAATGATTTGCATGTTATGAAATTGATATCCATACATTGCAGAAGCACCAATTGCTCGTACTTTTCCACATTAACAAGTTCATTTAATGCTTCCATCGTTTCTTTCATTGGTGTATCATAGTCAAAATGATGAATAATATATAAATCTAAATAATCAGTTTGTAGTCTCTTTAAAGTACTATCTATTTCTCTAAAAATAGCTTCTTTAGATAATCTACCTTCATTAAAATAAACCTTTGAAGCAATAACGACATCCTCTCTTTTAACATTTAAATTCTTTAAAGCTTTTCCTAAATATTCTTCACTTGTACCATTTGAATACGTATTAGCAGTATCAAAAAAATTAATACCTAAATCAAGGGCGTGCTTTACTATCTCCTCAGTTTGTTTTTCATCTAAAGTCTAATCATGCATCGTTCCTGCTTTTCCAAAGCTCATACATCCTAAACATACTTTAGATACTTTTATATTTGTTTGTCCTAATGTTGTATATTTCAAATTTATCACCTTTTATCTATTCAAATTTGATTTGTCTAATACTTGAATTTAATCATTTTTAATGCTTAAAAACTATGATATTTTTATCAATGAAGATTTATGATAATATATACTTTGGGAAGGTGATATAATGATTTTTACATATGAACAAATTTCAAAACTCAATGATACTGAACTTATTGTTTATAATTACATTGTAAAAAATGTTGGACTAGTCTTAAAAATGAATATTAGGGAATTAGCAGCACAAAGTCATGTATCAACAGCAACAATTACACGTTTTTGTCATAAATTAGATTGTGATGGCTTTGTTGAATTTAAAATAGAATTAAAAAGATTTAATGAAATTAATAAGATGCCTGAAATTGATGATGAAATTACTATGCTCAATCAATTTTTTGATTATTCTAAAGGTAAAGAATTTAATGAGCATATAAATCAAGCTGTTGAGTATATTACAGATAGTAACTTTATTGTTTGTTTAGGAATTGGGCAAAGTGGAAGTATGGCAAGATATGCAGCACGTTTTTTTTCTAATGTTGGTTATTATAGTCAATATATCGATGATCCATTTTATCCTGCACCAACAGATCAATTTGAAAAATGTTTATTAATTGCTTTTTCAAATAGTGGAGAAACAAAAGAAGTTATTGATCAATTAAGACTTTATCGAGGTGTTCAATCTAAAATTATTTCAATCACAAATGATTCAAATAGCACAATTGCCAAAATGTCAGATTTAACAATACCGTATTTCATTAAAAAAGTTATTTTACCAAATACTAAAAATATTTCATCTCAAGTACCTGTTGTTTATATTATTGAACGTATTTGTCGAAAATTACAAACTCAAAAGAACTTAGAAATATTAGAATAAAAGTGCATATAAAGGCACTTTTTTTATTTTATGACAAAAAGTCATTTTGTTACAAAGAATGTAACCTGTTACATTAAATTTGAAAGCGCTATCTTATTTTTGGCTTATATGCTATTTTATTTTGTGTGATAAATATGCATTCATGTTCAGTGCATAGCTTATAAAAACTTGGCCAACTTTTATAAATATCACAAGATGAATGTAAATATTAAGGGAGGATTAAAATATGAGTTATATAAAAAAGCTCATTGCGATGGTACTCACTTTTGCAATGACATTGTCGATGGCAAGTATTGCAACTATTCAAGCTATGCAATCGCCTATTGAATTTAATAAAAGTAAGACGTATGCAGTGATTTCAAAAACAAATAATAAAGCAATTTATGTACATAACATAAATTGGGGAAATAATGATACAAAAGCAGATGGTGATTATACAAGATCTGGAAAAGTATTACCAAATTCTATTTTTAAAATAACGCCATTAGATGATCAAAGTGGAGCGGATTCTTCTAAGGGGGAAGTAAAAGTAAATATTGAATATCAAACAGTAGATGGAAAATTATATCCAATGCGCTCAGAAGGAAATGATTTTATTTTTGCTGATCCAAATCTTAGAAATGATTTATGTTCTTATATTATTACTAAAACCGGTGATGGTGTAGGAACTATTAGAGATATGACAAGAGGATATTATTTAACAGTCAATGAACAAGGTGAAATTCGAAAATTAAGTGATGATGCAAGCCAAGCAACAGAATTTACATTTGTTGAAAATCCACAACTTATTGATAATACAGCATATATTGAAAGTGTCGCTACTGGTAAATTAGTAACATTTAAAAATCAAAGTGATGAAGAATATGCACCAATTTCTGTTACTGGTGATAAAGAAAATATTACAGATAATGAAAAGTTTAATGTAGGTTATGGTACAAATGGTGATGGTGTTAAAGATGTTGTAGCATTTCAATCAGTAAGTAAACCAGGATATCAAATTGCCTCAGCTAAATGGATTGATGGTGCTACACCATTAGTTGGTTCTATTAACAGAAATGGTGGTTGGGAATCAATTGCTATTGAACCACTTGGTAATGGACAATTTGCTTTAAGAGATGCAGCAAAGGGGACTTATGTAAAAGTAAATGATGATAATATTTTAGAAGCAGGATGTGAAGCAACTGATGAAATTCCTGATAATGAAAGATTTATTATTCATACAAGTCAAGAATTAAGTGAAGTTTCTCACTTTACTTTTGATAAGAGTACAAGAACAAAAACAAGTATAGATTTATCATGGGATAAACCATTGAATTTATATACTGATATTGAAGTATATGCAAAAGCTTCAAATGAAGTTGTATTTAATAAAGTTACAACTATTACAAATGTCGATCATTATACTGTTAATGATTTAAAAGAAGGAACTCAATATGAATTCTATTTAAAATTTATTAGTGGTAATGGTAACTTAGAATTATCTGATAATCCGGTTTATGAAACTAAAAAAATCAAGGCTTCTACAAGAATTGGTGAAAAACCACAAACAGTAACAAATTTAAAATTACAACAATCTAATAATCAATTTACTATTAATTTTGATAAAGCAAAAAATGCGACACATTATCGTATTTTAGGAGCAACAAGTATGTTTGGTAACTATACAGAAGTTGCTACTGTTAATACAAACAGTGCTAAAGTTAATGCAGTAGATTCTAAAAATAAATATAACAACTATTATAAAGTTGTAGCATTAAATAATGGTAATTTTGGAGATCTAGATTTTAGTAATGCTGAAGAAGCAGATGAATCTGAATATGTTTCTTTAGAAACTGAATTATTTGGTAGAAATACTTTTGTTTTCTCACCAAATGATGATACAGCAAAAATTGATGAATTATTGAATAAATTATTTGAACAACAAAATGATTATACAAATGATGCACAATTTAAAGGAAATCAATATCAAGTTTATTTCAAAAAAGGTGATTATACAAATACATCATGTATGTATTTGGGATTCTATACAACATTAAGTGGTTTAGGAAAAGTACCTACAGATGTTAAATTAAATAATATTGCTATTCCAGCTTATCTCCCAGCAGGAGCTTTAGGTGGAAATGGCGACAATGCAACTTGTAATTTCTGGAGATCTGCTGAAAATCTAGCAGTTTATAATACAGGAAATGAACAAGGAAAAGCAGGATATGGTTCATATCGAGCAGATCAATTAAACTGGGCAGTGGCACAAGCTGCTCCACTTAGAAGAATTTATTCTGAAAGACCAATTGCTTATGATTGGAATTATGGATGGGCAAGTGGAGGATATGTTGCAGATTCATGGATTAATGCTTCATTTAATGATAATGGAAATGAATTGAGTGCAGGTACTTTCTCTGGGCAACAATTTTATACAAGAAACTCAAAATTAAAAGGAAATGCTTATGGAACTACTTTAAATAATTTCTTCCAAGGCGTAGATGCAAGTAATTTACCAAAAGCAGATGGAACAAGTGGTGAAGAATTATTAAGTGGACAAGGTGCTTCTAACTGGAATATTCCAGCAAGTGATGGAGGACAACAAGTATTCACGCATATTGATCAAACAAAAGAATTAGCAGAAAAACCATTCCTATATATGGATGATGATGGTGAATATAAAGTATTTGTTCCTTCAGTTCAAAAGAATACAAAAGGTATTAGCTGGGGAGAAGGTAAAGATAATAATGGTATGGGAGCTGGAAAATCTATTTCTTTAGATGAATTCTATGTTGCTAAACCAACAGATTCTGCAAGCGATATTAACAAAGCTTTAGATAAAGGTAAAAATATTTACTTTACTCCAGGAACATATCATGCTAAGGAAACAATTCATGTAAAAAAAGCTGATACAATTGTCTTAGGTAGTGGAATGACTTCAATTATTCCTGATAATGATGATGCAGCTATGTTAGTTGATGATGTTGACGGAGTAAGAGTTGCTGGAATTATTTTTGATGCAGGTAGTCATTCAAAATATTTATTAAAAGTAGGAAAAACAGGAAGTAAAAATAGTCATAAAGATGATCCAACAATTTTACAAGATTTATTCTTTAGAGTTGGTGGAACAACAGATACATTGACAACAGCAGATAATGCTTTAGAGATTAATAGTCATAATGTTTTATGTGATCACTTCTGGATTTGGCGTGCAGATCATGGAACTGGTGTTGCTTGGGATGGAAATGTTTCAAATCATGGATTAATTGTTAATGGTGATGATGTAACATGTTACGCTTTATTTAATGAACATTTCAACAAATATGATACATTATGGAATGGTGAAAATGGTTCAACATATTTCTATCAAAATGAAAAATGTTATGATCCTATTTCTCAAGAAAGTTGGATGTCTCATAATGGTTCGGTAAATGGTTATGCAGCTTATAAAGTATCTAATAATGTAAAAAAACATTATGCAGTTGGATTAGGTATTTATAATGTATTTATTTATACAGGTGGAACTTTAGGAGAAAATGGGCAACCAGGAACTTTAGGTGATGGTAAAACTGTTTCTATTTCAATGGATAATGCAATTGAAGTTCCTAATAATAAAGATGTATTAATTGAAAATGCTTGTATTCAAACATTTGCTAATGAAGATGGAGCTTTACAAAAATTTAATTCTATTATTAATGGTGTTGGTTCAGGTGTAAGCAGTGGTATTACAGGAGAAGGATGGTCTAGAAAATTCTTATTAAATTATAGAAATGGTACTGCTGTTGTTGGTAAAGCTAATAATAGTGATCAAAAAGGTAAATATATTGGTGTGGATACAATAGAAAATATTAAACAATTAGGAGATGATGATTTAGATTTAGATGAATTAAAAGAACTTGTTAACAATAAAAAGAATGAAAATTTATATACAGAAGATAGTTATAAAAAATATGCAGACATTTATGCTGATGCATCAAAAATTTTAACAACTGATGGATTAAAATATAGTACACAAAAAGATGTAGATGAAGCGGTGAAAAAATTAAAAGATGCACAAGCTCAATTAGAAATAAAAGTTAATAAAGATGAATTAGATAAATTTTATACAGATAAAAAAGATTTTAAAGAAGAAAGCTATACCGCTGATTCATGGAAAGTATTTAAAGATGCATTGTCAAAAGCTCAAGAAGTTCTTAATAATGAAAATGCCACTCAAGAAGAAGTCAATCAAGCTTATGGTGATTTAAAAGAAGCTACTGATGCATTAAAAACTAAAACAACAACTCCTAATGAAGAAGAAACTAAAGGAGATAAATTAGGAAATACAAATGGACAAGGAGATAATCAAAAAGGGCAAACAACTCAAGAAAGAAATGCAATAAATAGAAATAAGTCTAAAGTAAAAACAGGTGATAATATGAAAGTTGTACCATATGCATTATTAATGATGGCTGCAGCAGGTGGATATGTTACTGTTTGTAGAAGAAATAAGGAAAATTAAAAATGAAAAGATTTAAAAAATTGGGCGTTGCACTTTTAAGTGCAACCCTCCTCCTTATACCTTGTATGACTTCTATCAATGCACAAGATAATCCTTATGATACTTGGAAAACAACAGCTTTAAAATCTCCATCTAAAGGACAACTTGTAGCAGCTGGAGATATCAAGATTTCATGGAATTCTTTAGAAAAAGTTCAACATTATGATATTTATTTTGATGGGAAATATGAAAAAAGTGTAGAAGCAAATATAACACAAACAACTATTTATTCAACAGCAGTAGCAAGACATACAATAAGAGTTGTTGCTGTTTTAGAAAATAATGATGAAATAAATGTAAGTGAGCGTACATTTTATATTTCAAAAAAAGGAATAGGGTTATATGAGGATGATCAAGGTATTAATTCATTAAGCTATGTACAAAATATGGGGGTTTCTTGGTATTATAACTGGGGTGAAGAAGCTTATGATAATCAAGATGAAGTAAATAGTGAGCTAGAATTTGTACCGATGATATGGAATGATGCAGGAAATGTTAGTGAACGTTTAAAATCATTAAAAGAAAAAGGATATGATAAAGTATTAAGTTTCAATGAACCTGATTACGATCAAGAAGCAAATATGTCTGTTGACTTAGCTTCTAGCTATAATCAAGATTTCCATTCAAGTGGATTAAGAGTTGGTTCTCCAGCAGTAAGTGAATCTACAGTTAAAGAAAATGGCTGGTTTGAAAACTATTGGAATCGGCTAGAAATAAAAGATGATTTTATTGCTGTTCATAATTATCCTGGATATGTTGGATTAGATAGTGAAGAATATACACCTAAAAAAGCAGCAGAAAGCTTTTTGAAATATATGAATGATATTTATGATTGTTATCAAAAACCTATTTGGGTAACAGAATTTGCAGTAGCAGCTTGGGATTCAAATGAATATTGGCATCCATATGATGGAAATGATGAACAACATAATAAAGCTGTTCAAGAATTTATGAAATATGTTATTAATGGTTTTGATGATATTCAAGGACTAGATGATCTTTCTTTTGTAGAAAGATATGCTTGGTTCAGTTTTGATGCTACGCAGTTACAAAGTGCATCAAGTGCTTTATTCTATAATACTAAAGATACATCAAATCAAAATCAATTAGGTGTACTTACAGATTTAGGAAATGTATATAGAAATGAATGTGGAAAGCCACTTCATTATACATTACCTTATTTAGATGGAAGCAAAGATCCATCTTCTATTGAAGAAGATAGATACATAGAAGATCAATTTCATCATGATGTGATACAAGGAGATGATCAGACAAATAAACAATTATCATCAAATATAGAAAGAAAATCTGTTCAAACAGATGATCAAACATCTTATATGTTCATTATATTAATGATGGTTACATCATTAATGGGCATATTCTTATTAAAAAATAAAAATGAATATTAAAATATTTACAAATCATAATTAAAATTTTTAACACCTTCTATACAAAACATGTAAATATGAAAGGATTTAGGGATGGAATTATTAGAAAGAATAAGATTTATTACTAATAGCGACTATATTTCAGATTTAGCATGTAATCGTTATTTAACTTTCTATCAATTTCATGAAATTGAAGAAATTAATATTGATGATTATTCTTTAAAAGAATGGAACGATGCAGCAAAATATGTGAGTAATCAAAATAAAGAATTTAATAATAGTTTAGATGCTAAAAAATATATATGTTCTATATTAATGCATAAGGAGTAGCAATACTCCTTTTTTGTTACAAGAAATGTAAATTGTGACAAGGAAAATGAATAGTATTCATTTTTATTAAAATATATTTTATATTATAGGCGTAGTTAGATATATTCAGCAAAGTAATCGAAAGGTTATGACGCAAAGCTAAAGGGGCTTTAAAATGCTAGCCAGTTGCAATATGATTTGTAAATGGCTTTTTGTATTTTAAATTAAGGGAAGGTGTAAAAGATGAAAAAAATATTTAAAAAGTTTAAAGGAATATTTTGTTTTACGATATGTTTATGTATTGCAGTCGCAACATTCCAAGTAGGTGTATTTGCCGAGGAATCAGGTGTCATTGTTAATTCGAAGTTATTACAAAATAATGATGGTACTGTTTATGGTAATGGAATACTAAGTGGTTTAGGAGATAATGGAACGCCTGAGTTAAATCAATTATGTTATAACAAAGAGACAGGAGAAAATAGGGGCTATGATAATTCTCAAGCAAATGATATCGTATGTTCTTTTGATACTGTTACATATAAGGTCAATACGACTCTTCAAAATTTAGGTAATGTCAATCATACAATTACTTATGAATTTATTATTCCAAATGATGATGAATTAGTTTTATCAACACAAACTGTAACATCGGATAAAATACCCGAACCAGTCATTGATGGTAATAATAAAATCTATACGATTTCAAAAGAATTAAATGTAAATGAGTATAATGGTGGAGCTATTGGTGTAGAATTTGGTTTACAAATTAAAAATAAACATCAAGATGATACAATTGAACCAACAATTAATGTTTATGTAGATAATGATAAAAATCATATGTCTACTGTTGATAATATGAAACCAGTTATTGTTACAACTGCTCCAATGTACAATATCGTTTTAAAAAAGAAAACTGAAACAATAAAACTTGCTGAATATGATTTTGATAGTGATCATACAGGTTATTATGATAATCCTTTATTAAATGGAAAAGATAAAGATATTAAAGGATATAAAATTAATTATGGTGTTGCTTTAGAAGTAAGAAAACCAGGTAATGGAATGAGAGGAGTTGAATTACCTGATCCAACAAAACCATTTAAATTTGATGTTGATTTAAGTGAATTTACTGTAAATGGTATAAATGCATCTAGTGATTTTACGCCTTTATTATATAGAGTGTGTGAAAATAAAAGAGATGGCGATGCAGTAACTGATATAGCATATTCAAATAAAAATGCTTCTGGTAATGCTAATAATCGTATTTATTGTAGTAATAGTGGAAATTACGTAGTTACACAAGAAGGTACGACTTTACATTTTGAAGTTACTGGATATGATACTGATTTTAATCATTTCCCAACTGGCTATGAAAATATGCCTACTGGTTATTCAAATGGGGATATTAATTCAATTTTAGAAGGTGTTTTCTCTACACAACAATTTCAAGTAGTATATCCTAATAACAATGAAACAACATCTTTATCATCATACAATCCTGATATAACGGGAAAAACTAATATAAGTGCAACAGCTAAAGTCATCAATATGAATGCATATTCTGAAGTTGATGGTAATGTAACTACAAAAGAAACTAAAAGAGATGATAATAAACAAACATCAAATTGGGATAATACAAGTCCAGGTAGTAGAAATCAAAGTATTTTTTACAGTTCTACATCAAATAAAAAAACATGGACTGATGAATATACTCCTGGAAAGAAATTTACTAACGTAGATGGGGATATTGCTGCTGTTGGAGCAACTGATTTAGGATTTACAGTAGGCTATGATCAAATGAATATTATTTCTGAAGATGGTAATATTAATAATTATCCAGTAGCTATAGATCAACTTGTTTTATTTAATAGAAATGCTTTTGATGAAGTAAAGATGAAAAATTTTTCAAGAGAAGATACTGGCTACAAATGTAAAATATCATATGGTATTTCTAATGATGGAGAAGCTTTAACTAATGAATCTATGAGAACTAAAAATTTAAGTGATTTTAAATTTTATGATAGTCTTGAAGATATGAAGGATGATTTGAAGAATAATGGTCGTAAACAAACGTGTTGTGATGTTGTTTATGTGCAATATAGAGGTTGTCCAATAAAAAAAGGTAAACCTGATGTCAATTTACTTACGCAATTTACATCAAATTTAAAGAAAAATCCAAATATAGCAGATCAAGTATACATGGTTACCGCTGTTACTAACACGTGGAGTATTAGTGATATGCAAGCATATGAACAAGATGTTCGAGAATATAGAGGAAAAACAAATGGTGAAAAATTAAATTCAGAAGATTGGAAACAATGGATTTGGCATAAAACTGAACAAGGGAAAAAACCAGATGAAGTATTTAAAAATATAAATCCTTCAAATGCTACACTTGACTATAGAAATGAATATACTGTTCCAACTTATGAAAATGGAGTTTATTCAGATAAAGTAACTCCAAATAATAATATTACTTTTGCTGATGGTATTTATGTTGTCCCATATACAACAAGTATCACAAAACAAGTAGCTCAAAAGAGTAATGGAGAATCAAGAAAATTTTATAATGTTTCTTCTAATGAAAGATATGTAGATTATAAAATTGATAGTAAAATGAGTTTTTGGGATAATGTAACTATTCCAGAGGGTTCTACAACAACAGTTTATTTAGAAGATACTTTACCCGATGGTCTTACTTATATACCTAATAGTGCATATTGGGGTGGAAACTATAAATCACAATTTCCTAAACAAGGTAAGGTAGAAGGTGGAAAAGCGATTGAACCTACAATAAGTACAAATGAAAATGGAAAAACTGTTTTAAAATGGAAAATTAAAAAAGTTAATTTAGTTAATGGAACTTTACCATCACTTTATTATTCATGTAAAATTGGTAATACAACAGATCTTAATCAAGATGTAAATAATAATGATGTTTTACAAAATACAATTAATATACAGACAGACGAAGATAAAAGATCGTTTACAACTTATAATAATAATGAAGTTACAACATCAATTACAGTTAATAAAAATAATGAATTTTATTTAGGTAAAACAGGTAAGTCAATATTAGAACTAGAAGATAAAGGAGATTTTAATTTATTATTAAGTAATGTAAATTCTAATGCAAGAGATGATGTTTTTGCAGTTGATACAATGCCTCAAGATGGTTATGATGGAACAATTATGAAAGGAATTTATAAATTAACAGGATTAACATTAGATAAAGCAGCTATTGGTGATGAAATAAATGATGTTGAAATTTGGTATACAAATAATGCTGAAAAATACGGAAGAAAAAAAGCAGATGGAATAAAAGCATCTGATGTTACAGAAGAAAATGGTTGGAAAAAGGCTGAATTAGTTGAAGAAAATGGAGAAGTAATAATTAAAGGTAAGGACTTGATTGGTGCATGGCCAACAGTTATTGCTTATAAAGATAAAAAATTAAAAGGAAATTGTTCTTTTAAATTAAAAATGGAATATGCTGCTATTGCTGCAGAAGGAGATCATTTACTTAATTCAATTTCTACATTACATCAAGATACTTTGCTTAGTGATGATGCATCTATAGATGTTGTTAAACGTTCATTAGAAGGAACTGTTTGGATTGATAAAGATAAAGATGGTAAATTGGAAGATGGTGAAAAAAGAGTAGAAAATGTTAAGGTGATTATTCTTAAGAAAAATGGTGATTGCTATGAATCATTTGAAGCTTATGAAGAAGTTGTACAAGATGGAGATATTTATAAAACAATTACACATCCAACAACAATTACAACAGATAAAAACGGACATTACAAATTTGAAGGTTTACCTGAAGGTGAATATACAGTTGTTTTTGAATCGTCTGATCAAACATCTTTAGAAAAATATGAAGCAACAATTGCCAATCAGGGTAGTGATAAAGAAAGTTCAAAAGTTACATCTGATAATATAGTTACAAAAAGTGAAACAGATCAAAGAATTGTAACAGGATCAATTCCTAATCTAACAATGCCTTCTAAAGAAGAAATGATTAATAACGGGCAATATGAATATAACTTACCAAATCAAAACTTAGGTTTAATTGAACCAATTATTCATATTAGTGGTGAAAAAATTTGGGATGATGTAGAAGACTACGATGGATTACGTCCAAATTCTATTGGAATACAAATTAAAAATGGCGATGCAGTTGTTAAAACAATTGCTGTAATAAAAGATAATAATTGGAAATGGTCTGTTGATATGCCAAAATATGATAATCAAGGACAAGTAATTCAATATACAATAGATGAAGTAGATGTTGCTCATTATAATAAAACAATTAATTATGATGAAGATACAAAGAGTTATCAAATAACGAATAAACATAAGGTTGAAAAAATTACGATACCAGTTGAAAAAGTATGGAATGATAATAACAATAATGATGGTAAACGTACAAAACAAGTTATTGTTCATTTATATGCTGATGGTAAAGATACTGGAAAGACACTAACATTAAGTGATACTAATCATTGGAAAGATTCATTTGTTAATTTAGATCAATACAGCAATGGAAATAAAATTAATTATACTGTAAAAGAAGAAAAAGTGAATGGATATGAAATAGGATATACAGGTAGTCAAGATAAAGGCTATATTATTACCAATACACATGATGTTGAAACAGTAGAAGTTAAAGGAACTAAAATATGGAATGATAATCATGATCAAGATGGAAAACGTCCTGAAAATATTACTGTTAGATTATATGCTGATGGTGTAGAAATTGCCTCAAAAGTAGTTGATAAAGATTCTAATTGGACATATGATTTTGGAAAACTTTCAAAATATAAAAAAGGAAAAGAAATCAATTATACAGTAGATGAAGATGAAGTAGCAGGTTATACTACAGAAATTAATAATTATGATATTACAAATACACATAAAATCTTAAAAACAAGTGTAAATGTAACAAAAGAATGGAATGATCAAGATAATCAAGATGGTAAACGTGCTAAACAAGTTATTGTTCATTTATACGCTAATGGTAAAGATACTGGAAAAACATTAACTTTAAGTGATGATAATCAATGGATTAGTTCATTTGATGATTTAAATCAATATAAAGATGGAAAAGAAATTGTTTATACAGTTCAAGAAGATGAAGTTAAAGGATATAAAGTAGGTATTACTGGAAATCAAAAGGATGGTTATATTATTACAAATAGTCATGATGTTGAAACTGTTCATCTTAAAGGAACTAAGACTTGGATTGATAATCATGATCAAGCACATCAAAGACCTGATACTATTAGAGTACGTCTATATGCTGATGGAAAAGAAATTGCATTTCTAGATGTTTCAAAATCACAAGATTGGACATATGACTTTGGAAATCTTTCAAAATATAAAGAAGGAAAAGAAATCAATTATACAACCAGTGAAGATTATGTTAAAGGATATAATACATCTATTGATGGTATGAATATTACTAATACTTATGTACCAGTTATAACAACAATTAAAAATGATACAACTCAACATAAGTTATCTAAAATATTAACTGGAGATAATACAAATATTGTTTTATATTTAGGAATTTGCGTTTTAGCTATTATTGGATTGTATTTATTAAAGAAACAAAAGGCATAGCCTTAAAGTGAGGATTAAAAACCTCACTTTTCTTTTTATTAAGTATTATGTAACATTAAATGAAACCTGTGACAGCCTTTAGCTAATCTCTTTATTTAAGCTATTAATGAGTGTATATTAATCATGTGATGTGTTAGACATCAACATTTAGATATTTTTATATCTTCTTCCCAAACTATATTAAAGATACTAACTCTTTAATATAGTTTTCCACTATTTAGAAAGGATTTAATGATGAACGAAAAAATAGAACTGTTAAAAAAAATAAGAATTTCTACTGATAAAAATTATATTTCAGATTTACGAAATAATATTGCTTTTACTTATACGCAAGTAAATAAGATTCTATTTTTTTCAATAGATGATTATTCTTTAGATGAATGGAATAATGCTATCAAGTATATTAATTAAAAGGACCTTTCATTTAACACAAAAAAAGAGGTAAAAAAAATATTTATATATACTCATGTTTATTAAAGCAAGATTAAATGATTTATAGAGATTACGAACATTTCGTAATTTTTTTATTTTTTTAAAGAAAAAAGCAAAAAAAGAGACGATATATATAGTAGG
>OKRU01002461.1_pt1 | contig 16516 bp, 18 predicted proteins | sample 1601131 | NCBI WGS metagenome assembly OKRU01 (sample SAMEA3541558, study PRJEB24748) | human gut metagenome | biome: human gut; feature: human-associated habitat; material: faeces | place: China | collected 2012
TGTAGTATTAAAAGTAGACTAGATAGAAAGATCTAAGTAGCTTAAAAGAGAAGTAATATACAACATCATGTAGAACTATCACTGGAATACTGATGTTGATGCTATGATAGCTCCTATTAGTGAACAGCTAAGAGATCTGATGATACAATCTCAGAAAGATAAACTAGCATTATTCCCGGGAGAATTAGAGTTTACTAAAGAAGACTTAGGTATTAAGAAAGTAGGATCAAAACTTGTTAAAGATAGAGAAGAAGCTCCTTCATTACTTAATTGGATGATTAGAAGTGGTAAGCTTATGACTGATGTAGGTGAATAGGCTTTCAATGCTCCTTTCTTATATGTTAATGATATTCAAGTTGATGAAACTAAATTACCTAAACAAGAAGTAAAAGAAAAAGAGGAAGTTAAGCAGCCTGGTCAGACAGCTAAACCTTCTCAAAGTAGAGCAGCTAAATTCTATAATCAATTAGGAAAAGCTGATAGTAATAGTCCTAAAGTAAATAGACTACTTACTAAAGAAGAAGCTCAAGCTTTGAATATGCGTACTCCTAAAGGTACAAATTCTCAATTCCCAGCATCATTTCCATGCTGGTCGGTGCACTCTATAACATCGTTGACCAACTTTTCATCGGGCAAGCCGTTGGTATGCTCGGCAACGCTGCCACAAATGTTGCCTTTCCGCTTTCCACATCCTGTATTGCTTTGGCATTGTTATTCGGAATTGGCGGTGCTGCCTGTTTCAATTTGAAAATGGGAGCTGGTGAAAAAGAAGATGCTGCTTATGCATTCGGCAATGCCTTTTCCATGCTGGTCATCAGCGGCGTTCTGCTGGCAGCCGTCAGCCTGATTTTCCTGAATCCACTGCTTCGGCTATTCGGTGCTCCGGACAACGTCATGCCCTATGCAGAAGAATATGTTCGCATTACTGCTTTCGGATTTCCGCTACTGATTATCACCGCTGGCGGCGGTCATTTGATTCGTGCAGACGGCAGCCCAACGATGACGATGGTCTGTAATTTAGCTGGTGCGATTATCAATACCATCTTAGATGCCATTTTTGTATTGGGTCTGGATTGGGGCATGGCTGGGGCTGCGTATGCAACTGTTATCGGACAAGTTGTTTCTGCCTTGATTGTTTTTGTTTACCTGCTCCGCTATCGGAAAACAGACTTGCAGATGAAACATTTCATTCCGCATTTCTCCCATTCTCGGAAAATTGCTGCCATCGGAATGGCTTCGTTCCTGAATCAAGTTGCCATCATGATTGTACAGATTATCCTGAATAATATGCTGGAACACTATGGTTCTCTGTCCGTCTATGGCGATGCCATTCCGCTTGCCAGTGCTGGCATTATCATGAAAGTTTATCAAATCATCTTCTCTTTTGTTATCGGACTGGGGCAAGGTATTCAACCAATTGTCAGCTTCAACTATGGTGCAAAAAAATATGACCGTGTTTGGAGTGCTTACCGCATTGCTGTGATTACGGGCGGTATTTTATGCGTGGTTGCATTTTTCCTGTTTGAACTCTTTCCGAAGCCGATTCTCTCCCTGTTCGGAGATGGCAGCGACCAGTATTATCAGTTCGGAGTCCGGTTCTTCCGCATATTCCTGTTCTTCACATTCATCGACTTTTTGCAGCCGATCTCCACGACCTTTTTCACTGCCATCGGCAAAGCGGTCAAGGGGGCATTTCTTTCGCTCACCCGACAGATTTTGTTTTTCCTGCCGCCGCTGTTGATTCTGCCGTTGTTTATGGGCATTGATGGCATTTTATTTGCAGGGCCAATTGCAGATTTCCTGTCTGCTGCGGTCACTATAATCATGATTTTCATCGAATGGAAGTTGATGAAAAAAGAAGCCCCTGCACTTGCCGCTTAATTGTAAGAGAAAAACCGTTTCGGCTGCTCTTTGGCAGCTGGAGCGGCTTTTTTATGCAGGAATCTGTATTGACTTTCCGCCATAAAAATTGTATAATATGAACAACCAACCTTTGTTTTTTCTATCATCATTCTACAAATTGAAAGGGGCTTTTTTTATGTCATTTCCACACTCCTCCCGCATGGCTGCCATGCTCTTGGCAGGCTCTTGCACACTCGCTGGAATTCCTGCTGTTCCAACTGTTGCAGCAGAAACTGCATCCACAGCACCTGTCCGCTATGAATTTGAAAACGGTACGACCAACGGCGGAAAAATCTATCAGGAAACTTGGAAGGGCAACACCGAAGAGGACGGCAGCGGGGAAGATTATGACCTGACCAATGCTTCTGGCGGTGGATTCTCTTACCTCGACCAGAAAGGAACGACTGTCAGCCTAGAAGTTACCGTTCCGGAAGACGGTCTGTATGAATTAACCGTCTGCTACTGCGAACCATACGACCCCAACAAAAAAGTACAATACTTGGATGTCAATGGTGTCAATCAGGGCGAAGTCAGCTTCTCCCACAACCTGACCTTTGAAGAAACTTCCGGCGGTGTGGTCATGCTGCAAGCCGGAAAAAATACCATCACATTCCGGGCATACTGGGGCTATACGATGTTCGACTATCTGGAAATTGCTCCTGCATCGGAATCCCTGACCAACCTCCAGCCAACCAGACAGCTCTCCAACCCGAATGCCTCTGACAGCACCAAACGGCTTTATCAGTATCTCTGCGACCAATACGGCAAGCATATTATCTCTGGTCAGCAGGAATATTGCGGTTCTCACAACTACAACCTCTATGCAGACCCGACCAATTTCATCAAGGACAACGAAGCAGAATTTGAATATCTGGAAAAGACCACCGGAAAAATGTGTGCCATTCGGGGCATTGACTTCCTGAATTATTTTGATGGGGCAACTTGGGACGACAACGCCTCAGAACGTGCGATTCAATGGGTCAACGAATACAAGGGCATTGCAACCGTTGTTTGGCACTGGAGAGTGCCATCTGAAAAGGGCGGTACAGAACGGGCATTCTATGTGCCGTCTGCCAATGCAGATTCCACCACGTTCAGTATTACCAACGCTCTGCAAGAAGGCACTTGGGAACACGATGTCATTATGGCAGACATTGCAGAAATCGCAAAGCAACTGAAAAAGCTAAAAGATGCAGATGTTCCTGTCCTCTGGCGACCGCTTCACGAGGCAGAAGGTGCATGGTTCTGGTGGGGTGCAGAGGGGGCAGAACCTTGCAAGCAGCTGTATCGCCTGCTCTACGACCAGCTGACCAATGTTTATGGCTTGGACAACTTGATCTGGGTTTGGAACAGTTACACCTACTCCACCTCCCCAGATTGGTATCCGGGCGATGATGTTGTAGATATTGTGGGCTATGATAAATACAATGCTGCGGACGGACAGCCAAACCTCAGTTCCATTTCTTCTACCTTTTACAGCCTAGTACAGAGTACAGACGGTGAAAAAATGGTTGCCATGGCGGAAAACGATACCATTCCATCCTTGGAAAACCTGTTGAAAGACAAGGCTTCCTGGCTGTATTTCTGCCCATGGTATATGAATTACCTGACCAGCGAACAGAACAACCCTGCGGAAAACCTGAAAGAAATCTATAACAGTGAATATTGCATCACCTTGGACGAACTGCCAGATTTGAAAAGCTATCCGCTGGATGGCGGAACATCGCCGGAAGTTTTGCTCGGCGACATCAATCAAGATGGCAGCGTCAACACAGCGGATGTTGTCCTGCTGCAAAAGTATCTGATTCAAAAGGCAACTCTGACCAAAACACAGGGCACAGCTGCCGATTATCAAAAAGATGCTGTCATTGATGTGCTGGATTTGCTGGCACTGAAACGGGATGTCTGGAAGAACCTATAAGCGTATTCCCTGCAACTATTTTTGTAAGATTGTTATGATTGGAGTTTTTCTATGAAACCAATTCGTTCTGCTGTCACCTGTTCCCCCGGCACACGCTACGCTCCAGAAACGGACACGCTTTGGCTTGCACTGAGTAATGCAACTATTTCTTGTACGACAACTGCCACAACGGTAACAGTTTCGCTGCAAGCAATTGGTTCGGTTCGAGTTGCAGTCTTTTTGCAGGAAAAAATGGTGATGGATTTCGTCTGCACGGATGAAACCAAAACCATTTCCATTCCCTGCCCATCAGAATCTGTCCAGCAAATCCAAATTTGCAAGCTTTCTGAACCACACTATGGTATTCTTGGCGTTTCTGCCCTCATCTGTGACGGTGGAACGTGTTCTCCGCTACCACCTGCTCCGCATCACCTCGCCTTTATTGGCGATTCCATCACCTGCGGATATGGAATTGATGCTGCCAGTCCGGAAGAACCCTTTTCCATTGCAACAGAACACGCTGCCAAAAGTTATGCTGCTCAGACCGCAAAGCTGCTGCACGCAGATGCACACATTCTCTCTTACAGTGGGTTTGGCGTTTACAGTGGCTTTCCAGAGGAATCCTGCAAAAATGAAACTGACCTGCTGCCACTGGTCTATGAAGCTGCCGGATTCTATCACTATCAGCCGGAAAACTGGAAATCCACAATCCTGCTCCCATTTGCACCGCCGGAAGCGGTGATTCTCTACTTGGGAACAAATGATTCCGCTTACCTGCATCTGTTTCCGGAAGAGGGGACTGCATTTCAAGCTGCTTACACTGCTTTTTTGCAGAAACTTCGCAGCGAGTTTCCAACTGCATTTCTGGTCTGCATGCTTGGGATGAGCAGTGACCTTGACGCTGCCCCATTCATTCGGAATGCTGTTGCAGCTGCTCAACAGCAGGACAACCGCCTTGCTCTCTGTGATGTCCGTTCCGCAGTTGGAACAGATTTCGGGGCAAATCATCACCCCGGTGCAACCACGCAGCGAAATGCTGCGAAACTGCTCGCTGATTTGCTGCGGAAACACCTGCCCTTCTAAGTCCGGACAACTTGTTTTTTTCAGAGAATGAAAAAAATCTATGGAAATTGATTGCAAAAGACGAGGAAATATAGTATAATAAAAGGAACGCAATTTCCATGAACACAAATCTGCAAGAAACAGGGAGGTTTTTACCGATGTGTGGATTTACCGGTTTTACAAACCATATCGACAATTCCAATGCGGTTCTTCAGGAAATGCTGAACCGAATCAAACATAGAGGGCCGGATGCAGAAGGCACTTACATTGACGAGGATATTGCCCTCGGTCACCGTCGCCTGAGCATCATTGACGTATCCGATGCCGGTACACAACCGCTTTACAGTGCAGATGGCAATCTTGCCCTGCTCTTCAACGGCGAAATTTATAACTACAAGACCATTCGTCAGGCGTTGATTGAAAAAGGATATCAGTTTGCAACACAGACTGACTCCGAAGTTTTAATCTACGGCTATCAGGAATACGGCACAGCACTGCTGCAAAAGCTGCGTGGCATGTTCTCCTTTGTCATCTGGAACAAGAAAGAGAAAACTTTGTTCGGGGCAAGAGATTTCTTCGGCATCAAGCCGCTGTACTATGCACAGATGGGAGAAACATTCCTGTTCGGCTCGGAAATCAAAAGTTTCCTGCCGCATCCGCACTTTAAAAAGGTGCTGAATACTGCTGCCCTTGAAAATTACCTGACATTCCAGTATTCGCCTTGCACAGAAACATTCTTCAAAGGCGTTTACAAGCTGCCGCCAGCACATTATTTCATCTACAAAAACGGCAAGCTGGACATTCAGCAGTACTGGGAAATCGAATTCCATGCAGACGAAAAGCCGTCTTTGGATGACTGGGTAAACCAAATTTCCGATACGTTCCACAACTCCGTAGAGGCTCATAAAATCGCCGATGTAGAAGTTGGCTCGTTCCTCTCCAGCGGCGTTGACTCCAGCTATGTGGCAGCCATTGCCGATGTGGATAAGACCTTTACGGTTGGCTTCGGCAAGGAAGAACGCTACAATGAAATCGGCTGGGCAAAGGGATTCTCGGAAGCCATTGGCAAGAAGAATTACAGCAAGGTCATTGAACCGGAAGAATACTGGGCACATCTCCCGATGATTCAATATCACATGGATGAACCGCTGGCAGACCCGGCAGCCGTTGCCCTGTACTTTGTCTGCAATCTGGCATCGCAGTCCCTGAAAGTCGTTCTGTCCGGCGAAGGAGCAGACGAAATCTTCGGCGGCTACAACGTCTACAGCGACCCGGGTTCAACGTCTTATGAAAAGCTGCCTCGTGGCTTGCGGCGTGGAATCATGCACATTGCAGAATCTCTGCCGGCACACCGTGGCGTGAACTTCTTCGTTCGCAAGGGCAAAGATTTGGAAGAACGGTTCATCGGTAATGCTTATATGTTTACTCCGAAAGACCGCAAAGCCCTGCTCAAGATTCACACCAATGCTCCTGACCCGATGGCAATCACCAAGCCGTATTACGACCAAGTGAAAGACCAGGACGATGTAACCAAGATGCAATATCTGGATCTGCATCTGTGGATGGCAGGCGACATTCTGCTGAAAGCCGATAAAATGAGTATGGCGAACTCGCTGGAACTGCGTGTTCCGTTCTTAGATAAAGAAGTCATGGCACTGGCACAGCGGATCCCGACCCGTTATCGTGTCATCCACAAGCCATCCGAAAGCGGCGGCACACCGTATATCACCAAGTATGCAATGCGGTTGGCTGCAAAGAAAGATACACCGCCGCAGACTGCCAAGACCGCAGCCAAGAAGAAACTGGGCTTCCCTGTTCCGATTCGGGTATGGCTGAAAGAAGATACCTATTATAATATGGTCAAGAATACGTTTGAAGGCAACGCTGCACAGCAGTTCTTCCACACCGAAAAACTGGTACAGCTGCTGGATGACCACCGTGCCGGCAAGGCTGACAACAGCCGGAAAATCTGGACGGTTTATATGTTCTTAGTTTGGTATCATGTTTATTTTGAATCGGACGTTATCCCGACCAAGCCGAATGTTTAATGCTTCCGATTGGTCTAAAAATCATTGAGAAAGGCGACAACTATGGCAAGCTGTGTCACATTTGAATATATCCGCAAAAATCCGGATATCCGCACCTATATTCAGCGTGCCGATGAAGCATTGAAATCCATCGGCTATACCGAACATTCGTTTCCGCATGTGGAAAAAGCAGCTGCTACCGCAGCTCGGATTCTCACTGAACTGGGCTACCCAGAACGGGAGATCGAACTCGCTCGCATTGCCGGCTTTCTGCACGACATTGGAAACGTCATCAATCGTGTTGACCACGCCCAGAGCGGTGCTGTTATGGCATTCCGATTGCTCGACCGGCTGGAAATGCCAGTTGATGAAATCTGTTCTGTGATTTCTGCCATCGGAAACCACGATGAAGCAACAGCACAGCCGATTGATGCCATTTCCGCCGCTTTGATTTTAGCAGATAAAACCGATGTTCGCCGCAGCCGTGTTCGGAATACCGACTTTTTAACATTCGATATTCACGACCGTGTGAATTATGCGGTTGAAACAGCGGAATTGTTGATTGATAAAGAACAGCAGGAATTTGTGCTTTCCATGACGATTGACACACAGATTTCTTCCGTATTGGAGTATTTTGAAATCTTTATGGAACGGATGCTGCTCTGCCGGCGTGCTGCACAATTTTTTCATATGCAGTTCAAAATCTATATCAACCATAGTTTAATGTTATGATAGATACAGGGGGAGCTTGTCTTCCCCTGTTCTTATAGTTACAATGAAATAGGAGGATCTTCATTATGACCACATCCAAGCACCCACATCTGATCGACCTGAACGACTATCCGGTTTCCTGGTGGAAGGAAGTCGTAGACTTAGGCGAGAAAATCAAGAACAATCCGGAAGTGTATTCCGGTGCCTGCCACAACAAGATTATGGCAACCCTGTTCTATGAACCGTCTACCCGTACCCAGATGTCCTTCCAGACCGCTATGCTGCGGTTGGGCGGCCGTCTGATTGGCTTCGACAATCCGGCAAATTCCTCTGTTTCCAAGGGCGAAACCCTGAAAGACACCACAAAGATTGTCAGCAACTATGCGGATATTCTCGTGATGCGGCATCCGGTTGCTGGTGCTGCAAAAGCAGCTGCTCTGTCGGCAGACTGTCCTGTCATCAACGCTGGCGACAGCGGACACCTGCACCCAACACAGACTCTGACCGACCTGCTCACCCTGAAATGTGAAAAGGGTCGTCTGGATCATTTGACCATCGGTCTTTGCGGCGACCTCATCAACGGCAGAACCGTACATTCCCTGATTAAAGCAATGACCTGCTTCGAGGGCAATCAGTTCATTTTGATTTCCACACCGGAATTGAAACTGCCGTCTTATGTGAAGGATATTCTGACCGCCAGCGGCTGTCCGTTCCGGGAAGTGGCTTCTCTGGAAGAAGTATTGCCGGAACTGGATGTGCTCTATATGACCCGGATTCAGCAGGAACGGTTTGCAAGTCGGGAAGCATATCTGGCTCAGAAAGATACTTACATTTTGACTGTGAAGAAACTCAAGGCTGCAAAGCCGGATATGATTATCCTGCACCCGCTGCCGAGAGTTGATGAAATCGAAGTGGCTGTTGATGAAGACCCGAGAGCGATGTATTTCAATCAGGCACGGTATGGCATGTATGTCCGGATGGCTCTGATTATCACCATGCTGGACTTGAATAAGAAAGACAACCCGACCATTCTGCTCCGTGGGACAACCGTTAAGGGTGCAGCCTGCAAGAACCCGAACTGCATTACCTGTTCAGAATCCTACCTGCCGAAAAGCTTCCTGGAGCTGGGCAATGGTCTGCTGGAATGCGAATATTGTAACGAACGGCTGCTGTTAGAACGGTAAGCCGCTGTGAAACGACATCGACACCGCCGTAAAGCACCCCTGCTTTGCAGTGCGGTGCTGTGTCTGTTCCTGTTTCTTATTTTGATGGGTCTGGGGCATTTTCATCAGAAACAAACAGGCATGCAAACTCCAACGCCACCCGCTCTGGAAAATGTTGTCTATTACGCACAAGGTGACCCAAGGTGGAAGCAAGATGCTTTGGGGGATTCCGTGTATCACATGGGCGATTCCGGCTGTCTGGTCACTTGTCTGGCGGCAGCTCTGCAAATGCAGAACATTCACCGGACGGCACTGGGCGATGACATCAACCCAAAAACATTGAATCAGTTTTTCTCTGCCCATCAGGTTTATGATGCGGAGGGCGATTTACAGTGGTATGCGATGGAAGATGCTTTGCAGGTATCCACGGTTTATCTGGAATCTGGCGATTTCACTGTGGAAACGCTGGAAAATTTGTGGAAAGAAACCATCTACCCTATTGCCTGTGTATCTGGAAAACATGGAAATCTGCATTTTGTGCTACTGGTTGGACGAATAGAAGATGAAAATTGGTGCATGGATCCCATGCACACAGAACCGGAACTCGTGCCGCTCTCCCAATATGGAAACGACATCGCATCCATCCGCTATCTGATAGAACCGTCCTCTTCGGAAAGCAAGACTGCTGACTGAACTTTTTCCCATTTGTTTTTGCATGATGCAGAAAAATTTTTCTGTTTTTCTGCGATTTTCCCCTTGACAAACGCTAAAAAATTTTGTATAATAAGTTTTGTACTGTCAGAGAGACCGGTGTGAGCTTGCGGAAGCCGGCGGTGCAGTCCAACCCAACTGCCCTCTGTCTCCCGATTCTGTTTTTTGTTGCAGAAACGGATTAAAGCATGAAAATATAGGAGGAATCTACTATGGCAACAACGATGCCAAAAGCCGGTGAAGTAAGCCGCAAGTGGTATATCATTGACGCAGCAGGTAAGCCGCTGGGTCGTGTCGCTGCAAAGGCAGCTCACATTCTGCGTGGTAAGCATAAGCCAACATTTGCTCCGCACGTAGACTGTGGTGATTTTGTAATCGTAATTAACTGTGATCAGGCTGTCCTGACTGGTAAGAAGCTCGAACAGAAGTATTATTACCGTCACAGCGGCTGGATCGGTGGTCTGAAACAGACCCAGTATAAGGTTATGATGGAAGAACGTTCTGACGAAGCAATGCAGATCGCCATCAAGGGTATGCTCCCGCACAATTCGCAGGGTGCTGCACAGCTGACTCGTCTTCGTACCTACAAGGGTGCAGAACACAAGCAGGCTGCACAGAAGCCAGAAGTTTGCGAATTTTAAGGAAAGGAGTGTCTTTTAAATGTACGAATCTAAGGTAAAATATTATTATGGTACCGGCAGAAGAAAGCACTCTGTTGCAAGAGTTCGTCTGTACCCGGGCAATGGCACAATCACCATCAACGGCAGAGGCATTGACGACTATTTTGGTCTGGATACTCTGAAGCTGATCGTTCGTCAGCCGCTCGCACTGACTGAAAACCTGGAAAACATGGACGTTGTTTGCACCGTTACTGGTGGCGGCGTAACTGGTCAGGCTGGTGCAATCCGTCACGGTGTTGCAAGAGCTCTGCTCGAATTCAATCCGGAACTCCGTCCGGTTCTGAAGAAGGCTGGCTTCCTGACTCGTGACCCGAGAATGAAGGAAAGAAAGAAGTACGGCTTGAAGGCTGCTCGTCGTGCTCCGCAGTTCTCAAAGAGATAATTTTATCCCTACTGGGAGTGTTCAAAATCACGTATTTACGCTGTTTCGTTCGGTTTGGGTTTATCTGAAATATGGTGAATTCCGGACGGTAACTAACACGTAACTAACGGGTAACTAACAAAGATTTAAGGCATTTGCCCTTGCGGTAAATGCCTTTTTGTTACTTTAATCAAAGAAAGGTATCTTAGAACATGAACAATGATAATAAAATCAAACACCTTGAAATGATTCAAGCTGTAATAAATCGTATGGCAAGTAATTCATTTATGCTTAAGGGATGGGCTGTAACACTTGTTGCTGGAATCATGGCATTATCAGCCAAGGATACTGATAAAATGTATTTTTTAGTAGCATATATACCAATAATCATTTTCTGGGGATTAGATTCTTATTATCTTCTTCAGGAAAGGCTATATAGATCTCTCTATAAGAAAATTTGTTCAACTGATGATAATAGAATTAATTTTTCTTTAGTTGCATCTAAAGAAGAATTTGGAAGCAACAAAAATAGTTTCGGAGCTTGTTTGTTATCTGGTACAGAATTATGGTTTTATCTTCCTTTAGCATTAGTTTGTGCCGGAGTAATATATCTTACTATAAAAAAATAAAGGCTATATAGATTACAAGAAGGTGATAGAATGTTTGCAAAATTCAACTATAGTCCATCAGATTATTTTTATAATAAAATTCTCAATCCATATTTAACAAAAGGAACTGACCTTTATATTAAACATGAAGAAGAGGTTAAAGATTGTTTATCTCAGTACATAAATGAAAATGGCATTATAAACGGTTCAGATTTAAAAGAACATTGGTTTTCGATTTCTGATAAGGATATTTTTATATCACATTCGCACAAGGATATAAATAAAGTAAAGGCGTTTGCAGGCTGGTTATATGATACTTTTGGTTTAGAAGCCTTCATTGATTCTTGCTCATGGGGATACTGTGATAAATTACTAAAAAACATAGACAACAAATATTGCTACAATCCCAAAAGCAAAACATATGATTATGATTTACGCAACTATACAACAAGCCACGTTCATATGATGTTATCTACTGCTTTAGCCGAAATGCTAAACAAAACTGAATGTGTTATTTTTTTTAATACGCCAAATTCAATAAGCATGAGTGATGAACTTACAAAAATCAAAAAAAGTGAAGCAACACTATCACCTTGGATTTATTACGAATTGTCAATGATGACATTAATAAAATCGACACAACCCAGAAAAATTATTTTAGAACACTCTGCATATAGTGATATTAATATAAAATATGATGTTTCCAAAATTCTTAAAGAGCTTACACAAATAAATGATTCTACTTTGTTGGATTGGAGAGACAAATGGAATAATCGCCCTATTATGTGCAAGGAAGAAGCTTTAGAAGTTTTATATGAAATCATCTATCCAAAATCTTCAAAACAAATGCAAAACCGCTGAGAGAAAATCCCTCAGCGGTTATTTTTTTACCTATATCTTATTAATAGCCTCCAACAGTTCCTGCACATTAACGTGTGTATAGACTTTCTCAGTCAGCGACATAGCGCCCGAATGACCGACGATCTTCTTAATAAGCGTAGGCGATACTTCTTTCTCGGTCATCATCGAGATGCAGGTGTGACGGGTATCGTGTGGCTTGTGGGAGCAGCCGATCAGCTCCATGACAGGTGTCCAGTAGGAATCATAGTAGTTGCGATATGTAAAGTGCTCTCCCTCCGGCGTATGAAAACATTCTTACGCTTCAAGTCAAGAAGTTCAGAAACTCTTACTCCACTATAAATCAACATCAGCACAATCTGAACGTAAATATTATCTGTCTGCATCCAAAGAGCATTGATTTCTTTTTCTGTAAATGGAGCACGATCAGTTTTATTTGGATTTTTATCCTTGAATTTCAAAATATTCACATACTATGAATAGTCCTTGCTACAAAGCTCATATTTCATAGCGTAGCTATATACCTGGTTTAGCAATACTTTTATTTTACTGGGTGCCGGATAATTTTTTCCACAAGTATCAATAACATCTTGCAAATCTATCAACTTCAATTCTTTGAACGCCCTATTATGCAGTGCCTGACAGCTCTTATATGAGGCTTGATAGCCTTTTATATTGGAAGCAGATATAGTTGGAAACTTCTCAGATGACCACTTTTCATATACCTCTGAAAAAGTCATCTTTGCAGCCTCAATGTCATATGGATTCTTGTTGTATTCCATAAGCATTTCTAAACCTTTCGCTCGTGTTGGAGCATAACCAATTGTAACATAAACCTGCTTACACTTACCAGTTTCTACATCAATTTTCCATCCAACTGTTTTACGTACAATATACGGATTCCGTCTTTTTCCAGATAGTTTGTAAACAGTACCAACACCATTAGCTAATTTCATTGTCATCGTCTCTCCCTTCTTCAAACAGCCTTATCATTATTATTCATATCTTTGAAATATCCAAGTTCTTCCCATACTTTTTTGTCAGGACAGAGGTAATTATATTCACTGGATCCTTCTCTTTTAAAAGCGTATCCAAACTTAAAAATACCTCTTTGAATACCAATACGTATAAATTGTGAACTCTTGCCAGTTGCTTTTGCAATTTCTGCGATAGGAACATTACGTCCAGTAAAATTTGGTGTGGTCATCTCGTATTCCTCCTTTTCTTAAACACAGCCAAATATCTTTATCATAACTATAATATATAATTCAAAATATAATGTTTATTAATAGAAAAATCCATCTTTCTATTGACAAGTATGAACGTGTAGTGGTATAATTTAAATAGCAGCGATGTTAAAAAGTTCAACTTTAGGCTTTATATGTTATCGAATTGGTAGAACCCAATTTATTTAACAGAGTTACAGGGCTTACTGTAAAGGATTTTGAACTTCTTGTAAGTCTTAATGTATTTAACGAATCATTGATGAATGATGCTGTATACAAATTTAAGCGATATGAAGACTCAAGTCTTGGGTATATTGGAATTGATATGCATGCTGAAGATGAACGTGTTGGATTGTTCTCTACAAGTATTACTAAAGAAGAATATCTTGCTATGTCAGGTTTAACAGAAAAATCTATGACAACTCCAGCAAGACAAATAACAGATATTCCTATTGAAAATTCAAAATCCATCTCAAAAACTAAACCAATTTCCAATTCAAGAGCATCTGTAACAAATACTGTTCCAATAGGATATGCCCCTTCAAGCTCATACTTAGAAAAAATAAATTCTAACCAAAGTACTAAGAAAAACATACCAAAAGTTGACTTGAATCGTGTGAAAAAGGGTATCAGGGTAAGACATAAAGCTTTTGGCGATGGTGTTGTCCTTAACATTAAAAATGATTTTGTAAAAGTTAAATTCGATAAAGATAATATCGAAAAAAAATTTGCACTAACAATGAGTTTCACGAATGGCTTTTTATCAATCATATAGCTTTATTACTGCTTAATCTCAGCAGTTAAGCAGTAAACTTTATCATCTATTTAAGGAAGAGCGACATAATCAAATTTTTGTTAGAACTATTTCTATCGTAACAATATCAATTGCCTATCCTATTCCAGCACATATTTTGTATTTCTCCCCTTTCCAATTGACTTTATCCGATGATTTGCACACAATTCTTTTAACAGCTTGTATGCTGCAGTGGATTTTAACCCTGTCAGTTTTTCTGCTTCCAAACGACTTATGGAATTGTTTTCTTTTATATATGCAATCACAAGTTCCGTCATATCAGATTCTGATGCAGCATCTTCAGCATTCCTATTTGGCAATGTCAATCGAAAAGCACCATCTGCGGATTCAAAAATAGGTTTTACAGAGAAGTCTTTATAGGCTCGACGGATTTTCCCGATTCCCGTTCCATAGCTTTCAATCAGCTTCATTCTGTAAAACACTGCAGCAAGATTGGGATTCCTTGATTGAGAGACACCCATATAAATGGCTTCCATAGACAAACCCTTTACCAACCCACCAAGAGAAACAAATTCAATACGGTCATCATAAATATTAATGAGTGTACTTGCACTAAAAGAATAATCTCGATGAACAATGCAGTTAAGAAGTGCTTCTCTCAACGATTCTTCATCATAATCTCTCTTGTCAGTTCGATAAAGCCCATTTATCGTTGATTTCGTTTTATTATACTGATCAATCGCTGCATACATTTCATCCAACTGTTTTAAAATTGAACCGGAAAATTCTTTTCTATCACGAAATACTGCTTTATCTGTCCCTTGAAAAACAGCAAGTTTAAGTGTGTGTTCACACTGATCAGAAAGCAGTAATGCAAGATTGGTATATAAGCCGTCTTCCCCAATCAAATGCAAAGTTCTAAACTGAGAAACCCCAACATCTAAATTCCTTTCTTTCATTTTTTTCATGAAAGAAACAAAGGAAAGATTCTGATTCATAGAGCGACAGGTTTCATAAGAGATTCCGCTTGTCTGAATGATAAACTCCCGAATTGCTTCATCACTCACAGGCTGAGAGGACGAACCTTTGCGAACATATACACCTGATGGTTTCAATCCTTTATCGGAAAGATAGTAAGGCTTATTTGTTCCTGGAGCTACTTCTATTTTGACGACTTTCTTCTCTTCAAATGTTGCTTCTGAAATTTTCACAAATGGCATCACATCTGGCTTTATTGCGTCTTTCAGTGAATTTGCTGCTTGTATCATAACAGCATCTGGCTGATCAAGACCAACAATTTTTCCATCATCGGATATACCAATATATATCGTTCCACCTTCTGTATTAGCAAAAGCAACAACTTCTTTTTTTACATCATTCACATAGACTTCTTTAAACTCGGTATTGCTATCTTCAAAAAGCATATGATTCATTCCTTTCTTTCTCTTTCTTTCACATTCTTTCGTTTCTTTCGCAATTATAACATGAGAAAAAGAAAAAGTCAAGCATTTGCCCTGTAATCAATTTTATGATGTCACGCTAAAATCGAATTATGTATAAAATTTGCATCATGACACCAGTTATTGCAATGCCTGCTCAAAAGATTCCGTGGCATTCCATTTTCCTAAAAACAAGGACGTAACGAACACACAACTAACAAAACGTCAAAATTTTCCCAAAATCCAACACTTTAAGTTCTCCAAGAGATAATTTCCCTCCCGAAAGTCAACGTATTTTCGGTGGACTTCAAACAAACATGGGCTGTATGGTCTTTGTTTGGTCTTTTTCAAAAGATTATAAAGAATCCGCTTCGTAGCAATACGAGGCGGATTTTTTGTTTTGTTCCTGCAAATTGTCAGCCAAATGCAACAAATTTACAACACAAATCTTTCATGCAACTTATTTCCCTACAAGCAAAAAAATGGGAGTACACAAAGTGTACCCCCACTTTTTATAGATTATAGCGTATCATTTTTTAGAAAAGTGCAGAAATGCCAGTCAATTCTTTCCATGTAGGTTGCATTCCACTTGCTTTCTGTGCATAGTACATCAGAATATAAACTGCATCCTGAACGGTAATGATACCATCCTGATCCACATCAGCAAGTGCGAAAATGGCTTCATTTTCTTCTGGTGTTTCACTGAAGATTGGTTCTAATCCAGCTGCTCGCTTTGCGTAGTACGTCAGAACTGCAACTGCATCGGAGACATCTACGATACCATTTCCATCAACATCCCCATATATTCCCATTTCAATTGGTTCTGTTGTTGTAGTATCTGGATTTTCCTCACTGGTTGTTGGAACTGTAGTTGTAGTTTCAGAAGTTGTTGTGGGGAATGTTGTGGTTGTGGTTTCGGTCGTTGTTAATTCTGTGGTAGTTGTGGTAGTTGATTCAGTTGTAGATGTTGTGGTTTCTTCGATAGTCGTTGTAGTTGTTGGAACTGTGGTAGTTGTAGTGGTCCATTCGGTTGTAGATGTTGTAGTTTTTTCAGTAGTGGTTGTAGTTGTTGGAACTGTGGTAGTTGTAGTGGTCCATTCGGTTGTAGATGTTG
>OKRU01002464.1_pt1 | contig 16493 bp, 19 predicted proteins | sample 1601131 | NCBI WGS metagenome assembly OKRU01 (sample SAMEA3541558, study PRJEB24748) | human gut metagenome | biome: human gut; feature: human-associated habitat; material: faeces | place: China | collected 2012
ATATGCGCAACTTTTCAAACATATTATCAACTCTAATTAATTCCGCCAACAGGTTAGTTTATGTCGTTGCGGAAGAGTCCTTGGGCAATACCCATATTTATGAATTTCAGTCCTTCTTTGCTTTTCAGTGCGGAGACATCTCTGAAATATTTCTGTACTCTCGAATACTTGTTCAAATCGCTGAAGAACTGCGGATTGACAGAGCGTATCTCGTCAATCCGCATCTTTAGCCATTTGGTATACAGTTCCAAAATGTTGTCTGTCGATTTTATCAGTTCAGAATATAGTTTTGCAGAACGTTTTTCGCTGTATTTGAAGCATTCGACAAGCAGATTCTCCTTGTCTTTGAACAGTTGGTACAACGTGCGTTTGGAAATGCCGAGATCAGATGCTATGTCATCCATCTTGACATTTCTTATGCCGTTTCGCGAGAAGTTTTCTATTGCGTATGCCAATATTCTGTCCTTCTGCTCAGCCTTGCCGTTATCGCTGCCGCGGTCCGTCATCTTATGTAAGATTTAAGGTTCGTGAAATAAAAAAAGATGTCTCTATAAGCAGTACCCTCTGTTTGTATATCCTCAACCATCAAGGTGGTTGGGCTATATTCTTTAGGGTGATGTTGTTCTCTCGTATGTTTGTTCTTTCGTAGTATAGAGAGTCGTTGTCAACCTCCCAAATCCTTATATTAAGGTATTGGTGAGACAAACATAGCAAGAAAACTTTTCAGTGCAAAAAAGTTTTCTCATTATGTTTGATCTTCGGATTGCTATTTAGCAAATATTCACAGTGATAAATGTTTGTGTATGTTTTTTCATTTAATTTTTTAATAAATAGGCACCACTGATTCAATAGATTGTAAATTACACATTTTATATATGCAGATGAGGCATATTTTTGAAATCGCACATCGGCGTTGTCATTTTTTGCGCTATCTTTACTGCCGTTTTAAAACTAATGTTGCAACCGGTTTGAGGTTGTAAATATGAAAATCCATACAGCATATCTTTTTATTATAATTATATTGAAAAACATGAAGAAAATCTTTTATCAGAAAAGAGTAAATCCTTTACTACGAAAAAGTCTAAGATTGTCAGGTTTGTCTTTGGTACTTTCGGGTGCCGCATGTTTGTGGGCTCAGAATGTATGTGCCCAGGACGAAAGACCTACCAAACAGGAAGTTGCAGAAATCATTCATCGTGTAAACAGGTACTGGCAGACGAATAATCCGTCTCACGGCAATTTCTTCTGGAACAGGGCTGTGTACCACATCGGAAATGTTGACGCATATAAGGCCACCGGCGACTGCGGCTATCTTGATTTTTCAACAGCCTGGTCTGAACTCAATTTGTGGAAAGGTGCCAAGAGCGACGACAAATCTAAATGGAAGTATACTTACGGCGAGAGCGACGAATATGTGCTCTTCGGCGACTGTCAGGTTTGTTTCCAGGTCTATTCCGATCTTTACAAGGTGATTCCTGAAGATGTACGTATCGCTCGTATGCGCGAGGTTATGGAATATCAGATTACCACTCCTGTTGTCGATTATTGGTGGTGGGTCGACGGACTGTTCATGGCAATGCCTATTATGACAAGATTGTATTCGATAACCGGTAACGAACAGCTCCTTGAAAAGATGCATGAGTACTGGGAGTATTCCAACAGTATAATGTATGACTACGATGAGGACCTCTATTATCGCGATGCACGCTACGTCTATCCGGAACATCAGACTTACAGTGGAAAGAAAGATTTCTGGGCGAGAGGCGACGGATGGATTTTCGCAGCCTTCGCACGTGTGCTGGCCGACCTTCCGAAAGATGATGCCTATCGTGAAGAGTATATTACATTCTATAAGGACATGGCAAAGTCGCTTGCCAAGTCACAGCAGCCTGAAGGATATTGGACACGAAGCATACTCGACCCTGACTATGCTCCAGGCTATGAAACCAGCGGTACGGCTTTGTTTGCTTTCGGATATTTGTGGGGTATCAATAATGGAATCCTTGACGATAGCGAATACGGAGAAACTGCAAGACGTGCTTGGAAATACCTTTCCGAAACTGCGCTTCATGAGAACGGTCGTGTAGGTTACATACAGCCTATAGGCGACAAGGCTGATCCAAATCAGACTATCGGTGAAAATTCTACAGCCGACTTTGGTGTCGGAGCGTATCTCATGGCGGCAAGCGAGATGCTCAAGTATGCACAAGGCGAGATGCCGTTGCTCGACCTGCGCATCACGTCGCTGAAGCGTACTGACGAGGGACAGATATATATTACATTCAACGACACGCTCGATGCTCAGACAGCTTCCGACATATCATGCTATACCATCGACGATAAACCGATGACAGGTAGTGTGGAGTTCGACGGAGTGCGTTCGGTTGTCTTGACTCCTGATTTTCAGTTGACCGGAGGCAAACACAATTTTGCTGCATCGGGTATTAAGGGCGATAACGGACAGATTGCAGGCGAAGGATGTACGGGCACAATAATTTATACTATTGATCTTACACCGTGCAATCCGGATGTAACAGTTACTGCCATTGGCAATCAGGAAGGCAATACGCCGGAGAATACCATAGACAATAGTCTGGATACTCGCTGGAGTCAGGCTGGCTTGAACCAGTGGATACGCTACGACCTCGGCGAGGTGCGCAACGTCCGTGCTGTCGATGTTGCATTCTATCTTGGTTCGCAGCGCAAGAGCTATTTCGACATCATGCTGTCGGTAGACGGTAAGGAATATACCACTGTGCTTGCCGGATGCGAATCGTGCGGAACAACCGACCAGCTCGAGCGTTTCTCGTTTGACGTTCAGCCTGCACGATATGTCATGCTCAACTGCAACGGCAATTCGCAGGGTGGCGACAACTGGAACAGTATTACAGAACTGCGTGTGAGCTGGGAAAACGAAATGCTCGACATGATAAAGATTCCGGGTGAGGTATACACGCACATCGTATTGCCAGAGCAGGACGGAAAGGGACGACCGATTTCTTGGAAATCATCGGCTCCTGAAATTCTTTCTGGAGACGGATTGGTCAACAATCCCGAAGTTCCTACAGAGGTTGTGCTCACGGCAGATTGTGCTGATGAACATAAGGAATACAATGTGACGGTCATGCCGCGCGATCCTGAGAAATGTGTTGTCGCAAGCTATGAGTTTGAAGCCGACGATGTATACGATGCCGGCCATGAGGAACGCTGTCTGGTGGACCGCAGCGGTAAGGGACGCGATGCAAGAATCATGGGACAGGCTGTAATTGACGGCAAGCTGAACCTGACGGCCAACACGCCCGACGGATTTTGGACAAATGGATATCTCATATTGCCTCAGGGCTTGCTCGACAGTCTTCGAAGCTACACAGTAGTTGCAGTTGTCAATCCTTCTTCGCTCGATGTTCAGCCGCGTCTCTACGATTTCGGTTCGTCTAGCGGCAACAGCGTATTTCTTCGTCTGAGTGAATGTGCTGCCGGAATGAAATACAATGCCGGTACAACCACTCTTGTGATGTCGTCCGAACAGCCTCAGATTGGCAGAGACCAGCTCATGGCTGTTACGTATGATGCCGTGACACATCAGACATGTGTATATATCGACGGAAAGTTGACTGCATCGGAAAACACCATAGTGAATGAGCCGCGTTCGCTCACATTCATTTCGCCCGATTCGCGCAATTATGTAGGTCGTTCTCAGTGGTGGGACAGCAATGTGGCCAGGGACAATCTTGATTTCTGCGGAACAATAGACGACTTCAAGATTTTTTCTACCGCTCTCACTGAAAAGGAAATAGGTGACATGTACAATGGTACTGTCGGAATAAATGATGTAGACGGCATGACCGACGGCAGTATAGCACTGGAGAATACGGTTGTATCAAAAGGTGAACCGTTGAGATTGTCGGCCGTTGGACTTTCTTCTGTTCCGTGCCGTGTTTCGGTGTTCAGCATGCAGGGAGCTCTTGTTTCTGAATCAAATGTTCAGTCGCTTCCATGTTCTGTTGAACAGTCGCTTCCTTCGGGATGCTACGTAGTAAGTGTCGCAGCTGAAGGAACCGGCATCGTTGCTTCACAGAAGTTCTTTGTGAAATAATCTTTCTGTAAACAGACAGTATATTGAACTCGAAGATTTGAATTCTCGCGATGGCGATGTATCCGGTACGTGTTCTTAGGAACGCATCCGGACCATCGCCATCGCTTTTCTTATGCATTTTCATCTTTGCGGGCGCTCGCGTCATCAATTCCAAGCCCTCGGAATTTTTGTCGCGAGCGCCCGCATTTTTTCTTATGATTGCAACGGCACTGAATTTGTTCGCGGCGTAGCTTCATGCCTCTGTTATCAGGCTGAATATGGATGGTATGGTCTTATGTCGCCCGACGGGAAAATCATAACCGGACCGATGTATTCCGACATCACAGCTGTTGGTCTGGACCTTTATCTTTGCAAGGATGACATGGGCAACGGCATTTTGCTCAACAGTAAAGGTGAGAGGGTAGAGCTGGAATGAAACTGCATACTGTTGTTTACACATTTTAGGCAGACGGCATGATGTTTTTTGCATTGATTCTGTCTGCCTTCATAATTGTAAATATTGGATTGGAATTTAATTTGACAGTAGTTGTTTATTCCGATATTGAAGATGTTTGTATAACTTTGCACTGAATATGAATGAGGTCTTTAGTTATTTGTGTAATATGCTTGAAAAAAAGTTTTACAAACGTCTGCTATTGTATTTGTTGGGGATGAACATTATGTCTTTAGGCATTCTTTTGAGTACAAGGACAAATTTGGGCGTAGCGGCCATAAGTTCTGTGGCTTATTCTTATTCGGTATTTCTCCATTTGTCTTTCGGAACAGCAAATATCATCCTGTTTATTGTGTTCATAATTGTTCAGGCATTGCTTCTGAAATCTTTTTCTTATAAGCTTCTGTTGCAGATTCCTATGGCTTTGCTGGTAGGATTGTTTATAGACATGTACGGTGCCATAATTCCAGTGTTCAATCCTGAATTCATGCTTGGTTTTCTTCTGATTTTGCTGTCCAATATTTTGACCGGTATAGGTGTCTACGGAATGACTAAAGCCGATTTGGTGTTGGATCCGGGTAATGCTGTTGTTGAAACTCTTTGCCGAGTCTTGAAGAAGCCTTTTTCTTATCTGCGTATACGTTTTGATGTATCTCTGGTTATATTCACTTTGCTTTCAGGTTTGGCAATTGAGCACAGAATTGTCGGTATTGGTATGGGAACAGTCGTTTCGGCATATCTTATAGGTAAGACTGTTGGTGTTACAAGAAAAATAGTGGATTCTTTTGTTACACGCTGGATTTCGGCTCTTTGACCTTGTGTCGGATGGTGGAATCTTGAGTGTCTGTATGGGTTCGTTCCGAAAAATACTTTAAGGTTTTGATTATAGTTTTGATGCAAAAAACAAAAAATCTCCACAAGCATCGCCTGTGGAGATTTTTTAGTATTTGTACTTGTCTGTTTTTCTAATACAATGCAATGTCTTTTATGTTTATGAAGATTTTCAAAATAAATTCTAGCATTTATCTTTTCAGATCGAAGTAAGAGCAGCGGTAAGAAAAAATGAAAGGATAGAAGAATCCGCGAATCATACCTCGTATGCCTTTTGTCTTATTCGGAGATGGGTAGATGTTTTCCCTATGCTTCATGCACAACCAGCAAAGTTTCAGGAGCGACAGCAGACTGTTGCTGAGCATCAGTTCGGCCATTCTGTGCTGCAGAGGATAGCGTGAAGCATCGGCATGGTCGCGTATGAACGAGTAGAAGAGTTTCCAGTTTGGTTTGCTCTGAAGATTGCGGTAGTTTCTGAGTCCGTACAGATAAGGCTGGTAAGTCGGTTTTGTGTCGCTGTCTGGAAACAGTTCCTTGTTCTGCTTGAATGCGGCTTCGTCTTCGTGCGAGCGGTGCCAGTTCAGCGGTTCGTCGATTTTTATAATTGCCTTTTCTCCGTAGAAATAAGAATTTATGACTATGCACCAGTCATAATAAATCTTGTCCATCCATATTTCTTCTCTTTGAACCAGATCACGGCGCACAAGCATGGTGTGTCCTGCTATGTCGGCAAAGAGCAAAGCCTCTAATGTGCATCGCGGACTGACAATATGAGCAGTCTCCATCTTTTTTCCTCTTGTATGTGCTGAGAAGCAGATATTGTAGTCACCGATTGCATTTACCTGCTTTTCAATCTTTTCGGGCATCCAGATGTCGTCCTGGTCCGATATTGCGATGAAGTCGGCCGTTGCACGCATGCATGCAGTCTTGAAGTTGAGATTGAATCCCATATTGTGCTGATTTTCTATCACCTTCATGAACGGCACTTTAGCCTCGTACTCCCTGAGTATTTCAAGTGTTGAGTCAGTCGAACAGTCGTCCTGCACTATAAGTTCATGTATAGGATAAGTCTGTGCGAGAATGGAATCCAATTGTTCGCGCAGGTATTTTTCTCCGTTGTATGTACACATGACAACTGCAACGGTCTTTGATTTCATCGTATCGGTCATTTCTGTTGCGATTATTTATTCTTGTTATTGGCCCTGTTTTAGAAATAAGAAATATACAATAAATAAGTTGGAATGCTCATTTTGTTGTACTTCAATACATATATGTTGGCAAAACATGAGAATTCTTATAAGTGAAGCAAAGTTACGGAAATATTTTCATTTGCGATGTGCACTAAAAGATTTTGAATGGCATGCCGCTGATTTTCTCCTTGAGTCTGATTTAATGGAAAATATAATCATCCGTCTTGCTTTATCAGTCGTGTGACGGCTTTCAAGTTCTGGTTGCTGGGTTTGGGATTAAAAACGAATGGTACAGCCGTTGAGAAGCGCATGAAAAATGTATAGTTGTATGCTTTAAAACGACAAGGATATGGTGGTTGCTCATAAAATAATTATTCGAAATGCCTCTTTGAAATGGCAATCTGTTGACTTGCATATAACAGGAAATAGGATTTCTCGTATAGTTCCCCATCTGCAGGACGCGCTTTCTTGTCCCGAGACTAATGATAATAGATATATTGATACACAAGGAATGAACGTATTCCCTATGTTTGCAAGTAATGCAACGCATACGGTTAGAATTTCTGCTAGTATTTTAGACGGGGCATTCTTCTTTCCCGTAGCTGTAACAACTGCATAAGCATCGCTTAGAGCTTTGGTGATGCGTGGCAGATTGCGATAATCTATAATGTCTGCGGTATAGTTTTTGATGTCCGGATTTAAGCATTCTGTATCGCTCACAACTTAACTTCTGCACCTTTTATGTGAGCTTGGAATAAAATGCCGAAACCGACCTTGCTGCAAACGAAAAGAACAAGTTTGCGTCCTTTCCAATTATTATATCCAAGTTGTTGCATGACACGAAAATAGCTTTCACTGGTTCCGAGACAAGTCTCTATCCGCTTGATTTTTCCATCGTCGGCAAAGAATACTGGGCGCTGATTGTCCTTGAATGAATCAATGCCGCTGTACGTCAGCTCAACATTGCCTATTCGCGGAATAATGTGAGAAAAAGAACCGGCACAGTCCAAAATCATATCAAAATCGGCTTCCTTGTCGGATTTATCAGCATCGTAAATTGGAATACCGCATTCTTTCAATAGATTCACAATGGCAGGGTCGTGTGCCATTACACGAGAAATGCCTACAGTAAGTTGCGCACCAGATGCAATCAATGCCAGATGTTTCAGAAGCGTATTGCGGTACACAGGTGTTGCATCCAGCAGTTGTATTTCTTCAAGAGGGCGCTCCTCCGCCCAGTGCATCGTTTGTTCATTGAGAGCAAGGTATTCAGTTTCCTGATACGTTTGCTGTATCAGTTTTTTGATTGGTTCCAGATTCATTGTATAAAGCATCAACCTTTTTCAGATTAAACTTATTGCACCGGATTTTTTATGTATGTTTTCCGGTTTGTATCTGGTTCTGGATATTTGGTCCGAACCTTCATATTTCTTTCTTCTGCAAATATATTAATTATTGAAATTCGGCAAGTTGATTTGGAAAACAATCGACTACAGTTGACTGATTGCCGTCGTGGAATTTAGTATGACGATTGTTTTGCAAGGTATTTGATGAGGTAATAAATGAAGAAAGTTTGAATCTTGTAAAATATTATAATTACCATGTTCTACAAACATTTACATTTCTTTATATTTAATTATTAGCTATACCATAAAATTTTACTATCTTGGTTGTTTATAAAATAGATGGATATGGAGGAACTTACCAATGACAATATGAATTATATCGCATCAGGGAAATACATTACAAAAATGCATCTCTTAGATGGCTTCTGCAGTTTGGATAATATTGCAGAAGATAAAGAAGGAAATCCATTACTTCATCGTGATGATACGGTGAGAGACAAGCAAATGCCTGTACACATGATGTACAAATACGGAGCACCGCTCATTTCGGAAGACGGATGCCGTGCTTATACATTCAATATTGAATACTGCACAGACGCGCCTTCTGAAGGTATCTATTATGGAGCATTCGGGATAGTACTTAGAGGTACTATCGACGAACACAAGGAAAGTTTCGACCGAGAATGGACTGTTATTCGCCCCATAGCCGCACAAGTGCTTGGCAATACGTTTGACAATCCATACTTTAACATGCTTTTCCGGCAAACCGATAATGTGAATGATAATACTTATTGGCCATTCTGGATATCGTTGGGCGAAGACGAAGACATTGTAGAAGTGGCCTTCCGCGCAGTTAAAATTATCCGCAGGATTTACGAAACCTATTTTGCCGGCAAGATAGACTGGTACAATCCCATACCAAGGAAAGAAACAGTCAAGAAACCTTATTTCCTATGCACAGAGAAAGCATTTGAGAATATCGGTGAGAATGGCAAAGCAGAAAATATCAAAAATGAAGTGCTTCGCTTCTTTGAGTGGTGTCAGAAAGAACACCTGCTTAGCCGCAACGACTTGTATGAGATGGCATGGAACATCAACGAATCGCCTACAAGATTCGCCTTTTTGATAGAAGCCTATTTTGGAGAACTCATGAAGCAAAAAATCTATAAAAAAAGATCCATCCCTTGGAAAGCTATCGGCAACGTCCTGCTCAATCAGGACGGTTTACTTGTAGGCGAGGCGAATCTGAAAACCCTTATCAGCCAAATACGTGGTACGACCACGAACCCAGGAAACAAAAAGAAAATACACGAAAATGAGCAATTCGCCGAAACAAAGCTAAAAAACTACTTTACGTAAAGTAAACATTCCACAACAACCATCTAATTTTACAGCAGATTAATAACTGGAGTGGAAAACAAAAGGCTTACACTCCATAAATAACTGTAAAGATGAAAAACAGATTTTTCAACCCATTTGTGGGTTCAAATTACTCAAAAGGCATTCACGGCAAACGGGTACTCATAGTGGGAGCCAGCTTTTACTGCGACCAACAGGAATGTCCTTATTTCAACCGTTGTACGGATGTTGAACGTAAAGATTCATCGGAGTTTGACAGTACCTGTCCTGCTTATCAGGCTTGTGGCGCGACCCTCCATGATGAACCATCCAATGCCATCAGTGATGGATTGACAACCTATCAACGCTTTGCTTCCTATTTAAGCTCAAAAGTTGGCAAACGCGAGTATGCCGAAGTGTGGAGTTATGTAGCTTTTACTAACTATGTACAATTCTTTCTGCCTGCTGAACCCGGACGTTACCGTGAAACACGACCGTCAGATCTCTCAGAACGTGATTTTGAAGCCTTCAATGAAACTCTCCGCGAATTACAACCACACATTGTGGTGATTTGGGGCTGTGTATTCAATTCAAGAGTGCGCGAACAGAATGCTTATCTGATAGATCGTTCAGAATTGGAACGTACAGAATGGTATGTCTGTCATCTGCAAGTGCCTGGCATAGCCCATCCTATAGCCGTAATTAATCCTTATCATCCGTCATCTTTAGCTTGGAAGAGTAAAATAGCAGATTTTGACAGGTATTTTATAAAGGTGTTGGAAGAGTAAAAAGAAAGAATGAAAATTTTATTATATTGATAATTAATAAAACAATAAATAACTACGTATATGATAACAGTTTATTCAAAAGAAGAATTAGAAAAAGCTTTAAAAGCCAAAGAGAAACATATTCTCATAAAGGGAACATATGCAGAAAATCTCAAGAAACAGATTCAGAAGAAAAAGAATAATAAGAAAAAATTAGGAATTACCTCTATCGCAATCGCAGCTGCTTCACTGGCGGCAATTCCTTTTACCGGAGGTACTTCAATAGCTACTGGTGCCACAGCTATTGGGCTGACAACAGGTGGACTAACTATCAGTGCAGCAGAATTAGCTATTATTGGAGGTTTTTCTTTAGCAGGAATAGCTCTTTTAAAAGGATATAGAAAAGTCAAATTTAACCCAGATGGTAGTGTTAAACTTGAGAAATAAGTAAAAAATAATATAGAGTAAATATGAATACAAGAAATAATAGCAACAATGGATATGATATATTGTTAAAACAACATTATAGTAAGAAATGGGAATCTTATAAATGCGATAACTTTGAAAAAAATGGTGAACGTTTTTTCTACAAAAAGGAATTAACACGCGCTAACAATGAAAATATCGAATTAGTCATAGAGTATGACAATAGGAAACCATTTTACGGAATATATTATGGATGCAAAGGTACTATTGACGAGAATTTAAAACATCTTATATGGGATGATTATAAGAAAAAATATCTTTCAAACAATGTTAATATTAATATGGAGGATGTTTTTCTGCCAAATTGTGAAAAGAATGGTGGATGGGCATTTTGGATAAGAATGGAGGACTTTCTAACCATGAGAGAAGGATATGAACGTTTTTATGGACTTGTAGAAATTTTTAAGAAAAAAGGATTTATAGAAGAATAGGTATGGAACAGACTTTTGAAAACATTCAGACTTCCTTACTGGAAGCTTATGAGAACAATCCTGCACAGGATATAGATACATTGATTGAAGAAAAGTGCAAAGAATGGAATTTGTCCGAAGAACAAGTTGCATTACTGAAGGAAATTAATGATTTGATTGACTGTTTTAATGAACAAGCAAAATCATTGGAAAAGGCAAAAGCTGATGGATGGTCACGTAAACGCTGGATGCTGAACGAGATGGACCGTATAACTGATGGACGTTCGGAAGAAGAGAAAGCACAAATTGCATCGGCAATCTCGGATACGAATGAAAAGGCAATAGAAGAAATAACTGCTAAAGAATAACGAAGTATGAAGTTTACAGAATATAACGAGGATTACGGACGCAATGAATTCGGTATGCAATTCGAGAAAGAAATCACACAAATGACCGCTTTGCAGTCATTACTATTAGGCAATGAATTGAGTACAGAAGAGTTGCCCATGATACGCGAATTCAAATGCGTTAAAGAGTTTTTAGACTTGCCGATAAACGACAAAAAAGAGGGAATACTGAAGAAACTGTTTACGACATCAATTGTTATTGCCAAAGAAAAAGGGCTACTGTCTTTTGATTTGCCAAACACACCTATAGAAATAGCCTGTGCCGTAGATGAAGGATTAACGCAACTAAAAGTTGCTTATAAGACGGCAATGGGCGAATTGGATTCGATAGAAGCAACAGATACTTTGATAGACCGCGCAACCGTAAGAGCGATAGCCGTTGCCGATAAGATAATCGAAAAAGGAGTACCTGTTGTGCTTGACAAGCTGTGCTTAGCATTAACAAAGATCTATCCTTCAACTACAGCGGTGGTTCCAATTATAAAAGCGTCGGAAAGATATATTACAATAGGAACAAAACTTGCAGTAAGAAAAGGTATAAACACTTTAGCTAAGATAGCCAAACCTGTTGTGCAAAAGGCTGTAACAAAAGTAAAGTCTGTAGCAAAAAAAGTAATGAACTTCTTAAAAGCGTAGAGCTATGAAACTGATTGCGAAAGCGAAGCCGGTTAAGATTCGTATCAAGTCGGGTGGAGAGGAACATACTTCACTCGACTCTTTGAAGAGGAATTTTAATATATATGATATTTTACCTTTATTGGATGGGCGTTTAGTCAGGTGGCTAAAGCAACAGGGAGAAAATGAATTAGCCGATATAATTGTAGATATCGATGTATCACAATTGAACACTTTTCAAGGGATAATGAATCTCATAAAACCGTTCTTTGGTGAATATTTAGAAAGAAATTCTATAAAAAATGTTCTTACTTTATTAGAATATTGGCTAAAGTCTTCTTATAAAAAAAATGGAGAATATCTGTTTCAATACCTATTATGGGATTTGTGCTTTCCCAATGAAAATGGAGACGACAAGTATCTTGATATTCTGAAATATCTCTATAAAAACAAAGAAAACCTAGAATATCCTACATGTGATTGGTATTTATTATTTTTGAGTTACATAAAAGACAATGAAAATAGCACTGATCCGGAAGTACTTTATTTGGTAGGCAAAATGCTATGGGAAGGATATCAGTTTAATGATATTTATTCAAATAATCATTTTAAAGAAGACCCAGAAGGGCTAAGACTCATACAAGAAGCTGCACGTTTAGGAAATCAAGAAGCTAATCTTTTCATCTTTAACTATAATCTAAATCAGAAAAAGAAAAAAGTTACAGGACGGTTCTACGGAGTAGATCAGGATAAATTAAAGCGATGGATTAGTCTCAAATGGAAAGAAGATTTTGGAATACTAGAAAAAATCAATTTTACATGGGATTTTTACGACAACAATAGTAATGATAAAGAAAAATATATACTTAATTTTATATGTCAATGTAATTACTTGGTTTCGGTTTGTGCAAATCAAACTTGGGAAAATACTCTTAAAAAAGCAATGCTCTTCTTTTTTCCAGAAGGAGAAAAGAATTGTGATGATATTCTCAAAAAAGAGAAATGGTTTATCATTGGATTACTAAAAAGACTTAAAGGAGATGGTTATGCAGCAACAGAAAAATTTAGAGAAGCCGATGATTATCCTCCTGCTAAATATATGTTAAAAAACGACAAATTAATAAATAATATTAACCTAAAAGAAATGCCATTTCCCGCTCAAATTTCTTTTGTAATAAAACATTTGTTTGATTATGAATAATTCAATAATTTCCTCTTTCCAAAGAATGATAGATGTCAACACACCTATCATCTATATACATGACTATGATTTTGTACGCATCGACGAACTTATTCTACAAGTTACAGCCAACAAAAAGGTGTTTGAATGGAATCCTGCAACAGGAAGTACTGATTTTCATACCAAGACTAAAAAAGGATTTGGTGGCACGCAGTCTTTAGAAAGTTTCCTAGAAGAAAAATTCAACGAAGATATAGCTAAAGAGAAATATCTTGTACTGAAAGAGATTCAAGACTACATCAACGAGCCTAAGATAAAGACACTTTTACTGTTGATGTCTCAGCGACGATTATACGACAGAGAATATGATACAACAATTATTATTGTGTCTTCTGTATTACGAGTTCCGCAAGAAATAGAAAAATATGTTTCCTTCTTGGAAATAGATTATCCGGACGAAGAAGAAATCAATCGTCTGATTGACGAACACATTGAGGTTAACTTCTACGATAAGAACAAATTTAAAGCAGAAGACCGTGAAAAGCTAATGCCTTCACTTAAGGGTATGACAGCTTTCGAAATAGACCGCATGCTAGATATGGCGATGAGCTGCAACGGCTCATTAAGTGCAGAAGATACAGAGATGATTCTCCGACAAAAGAAACAAATGGTAAAGAAGTCCGGTCTGTTAGAGTTGATTGATACTCCCGAAAACTTGGATAGCATAGGTGGTATGGATGCACTAAAAAAATACCTTACCAATAAAGCTAAAATTATAAAACGAATAGCAGAAGCCAGACGATATGGAGTAGCTATACCTAAAGGTGTGTTTATTGTAGGTATGCCTGGATGTGGAAAATCTCTCTGTGCAAAAGCTTCTGCCGCTCTATTTGAATCTCCACTATTAAAACTTGATATGGGCAGCATGATGGGTAAATATGTCGGTGAAAGTGAAGCGAATTTGCGAAAGGCTATACGAATTGCCGAGGCGGCTGCTCCTTGTGTGCTTTGGATAGATGAAATAGAGAAAGGATTCTCTGGTGTTGGTGGAAAAGATAATGACACTATGACACGCATGTTCGGATATTTCCTTTCGTGGATGCAAGACAAAAAAAGCAGTGTATATATTATTGCTACTGCCAATAATGCAGATGCACTTCCCCCTGAATTGAAACGTAAAGGGCGATTTGACGAAATATTTTGTGTAAACCTTCCCAACGAAGAGGAACGAAAAGCTATTTTCAAAGTACACTTAGAAAAGAAAGAACGTAGAGGTTGTTTGAAAGACTCCTCTATAGACTACACAGCATTATCTAAAAGTACCAATGGATTTAACGGAGCTGATATAGAAGCGGTAGTTAACGAAGCCATAGAAGAAAGTTTCTTGGATAAGGCTGAAAAAATCCAGACACAAAAACTGATAGATATAGCCCGTAAAACGGTAAGTATATCCAAATCATGCCAGAAGCAGATTGAAAATATGAAAAAAGCATTTGCCGAGAACAGTTTTAAAGATGCTACAACAGGCAATATCACCAATAATAAATTATAATATTATGTCAAAAGTATTTCAAATCACTCCCAAACGTACAAAACGTGTAAACGGAACAGTACTCATTCCAGAAATGGTAGTTACAGTAACAACTCTGATGCATACATCGATTATATTTTACAATAGAGCTGAATAGGTACAAGAAACTTATATGCGCTTATATAACTTCGATTATAAAAAACATGTTGCTTTGTAAACGACTTTGATTTTAAGAAGTTAGATTGACTCGTTTGAATAGTAAAAATCGCACTTTGTTTCTTCTATATAAATCTATTGATTTACATTCAAATAACAAGTAATATACTATGACATTTAAGGACGGTTATTTAAACGATTTTGATACCCTCCAGCAACTTCCATTAGAGGTGCTGGAGGACTGCATATTAAGGATTTATGAAGACAAATACTTAAGTTTTGATACGAAAGCGGACTTATTAGGGGATTATTTATACTTCCGGAAGCATATATTGGACAGACATTTTACTTATACTGAAAAGAATCTACAACGAATATCCGAGATGAATAACCTGTTAGAAATACAAGCTACGGAAGCTATACACAAGGCTTGGCGAATATATCAGGATGAATTAATCGAGAAAGTAGCTCATCCCGATATTTATCGCAATGTAAGTATATCACCACAACTGTTTGTTCCAAATGACTTATATAATATGATACCTGAAAAAGTACTGACAGAAAAGGAAGAACGAATTTGGCATGTACTCTGTTCTTGTGACAACCCTAAGTATCGATCTAACGATATTCTGACCGATTGTGTTTTTTTCCTTACATCCAAAAATATAAAATACGACTTGAATATGATTATCCGCAAAGTGGTTTATGGCTGTGAAGGTAATGAAAAACCTACACCATGGAGTATGGCTGGATTGGATGAAAAAATGATAAAAGACATCTGTTTTAACTGGCCATTTCATAATCTGTTCGAATTTTGTGGCTTTGCCATGACTGACATTCTAAAAATCAAGAAATTTAATATCGTAATTAAAGTAGAAGATGAAGTACTGTAAAGCATATCCGATAGATATAAGGATAACGAAAGAAGGAGTTACGCTGAATGACTTAGAACATACCATGTTATCACTTTTTTGGGAAAAGGATCTAAATGAAATTGATAAAGACTACTTACTTGATTGCTATAAGACGGAACGGATGCAATACTTGGATGCTTTATTCCCTTGGACAGAACAAAACTATCAGAAATTAAAGTTGATAGAAAAACAATTTCTAGAAGCAATGGAACGAATGAGACGAACTCTACAGCGTATGGCTGACCAAGAAGCGAAAAAAATAAAAAGGGGAGAAGTGGCTGCCGGCATGGTCTGTATCCACCTAGAAATAGCAAATTTAGAAGATTCTGAAGAACGAGCATTTACTGAAGATGAGCGAGACTTATGGAATTTTCTCTGTGTGGAAGACCGTTCGCGTGATCCATGGTGGGGTTTTACTTGTCTGTCTGTAGAGATAGATAAATATGTGAAGAATCCACAAAGTGAACTACCAATCAGACATCAACCATGCAAACATAATCTTATTACGTACCCAGAAAACAATAGTATATCCTCTAAAAACTATAATGCTGAATTTTGTCTCATGAAAAATAAATATGGTTTTTCATGGCAAGACATGATTTTAATTACTGACTTTTGGCAAACGGTAGAATTTCAATATTAACAACAAAAATTGTTCTTGAGATTCTGAAAAATTAATTAGGGATATTCAGTAAATGTCCTCTTATTTACTAATTATTGGAGCACTTATTTACGTACTTAGTCGTCCCTTAAGAATATCTTTATCTACTGGTATTCAGTAATTTAATCAATA
>OKRU01002465.1_pt1 | contig 16493 bp, 22 predicted proteins | sample 1601131 | NCBI WGS metagenome assembly OKRU01 (sample SAMEA3541558, study PRJEB24748) | human gut metagenome | biome: human gut; feature: human-associated habitat; material: faeces | place: China | collected 2012
TGACTGATGTCAGGGTTGAGCAATTGCAGGAAATTACCGCAGATGGTATCAGAAAAGAGGGGCTTACTTCAATGGCTGTTCATGCCGGAGATATGGAGATTGCTCAAACTGAATTTGCGCTGCTATGGGATACCTCCGTCAAAGAATCCGCGCTTGAAGATTACGGCTGGGAGGCAAATCCGTGGGTGTGGGTGATAGAATTTGAAAGGCTGTAGGTGAGCGGGAATGAGTGAATACATAGACAAGAGCGAGGCGGTCGGTGAGGGCTATCTCCAGGACTGGTACATTAGCTCTGTTTCGGCAGATGATGAGCCAGTCTGGACAGAGGCTCACATTGAGGAGCTGGCGAAAGACTTCATCGTCATTCCGAAAGATTCGCCTGCCGCCGATGTCGCGCCGGTGGTGCATGGCGAGTGGCTGAACATTGACGGAGATTACACCTTTGCGGCATGCAGTATCTGTGAGATTGCATACGAGGCCGCAACCGAGGAAGAAGCAGAAAAAGGTTTGTGGGATGCATTTATGTGCTCTTACCGCTACTGCCCGAACTGCGGCGCTAAGATGGACGGAGGGGAATGGCAGAACAATGAGTAACGTAGATATAGTGCTCGTTCGGAAGGACGAAGAAGCACCAGAAGAAATGGTGAAGCAGCTTCCGAACTGCCCTGTATGCGGAGCAAAGGCGTATCTTCACGGTGATACCGTTGACGGCTTTTGGTTTGGCTGGTCTATCGGTTGTCCGAGATATTGCCTTAATGACGGAATACACGGGCATGACTTGAACACTCCGCGAAAAGAATATCTCACGGGATACGGATTCTCGACAAAAGAAGAAGCGGTTGAATGGTGGAAGAAGCGGATTAAATTGGACGGAGGCGACACAAATGACGCTTGACAAACTTATAAAGCAGCTCACAGCATTAGCTGATAAAGGCTATGGCAGTATGGAGGTACGCCTCCTGTGCTGTGACGATAACCCCATTAACGACGATGGCATACCGATTAACGGCGCGTATGTGATACTGGGGCACCCCAACAAGAACGTAGACGGCGTGTACATTGATGGGACATCGTGCTAGAAGGTGATAGAATGAAGTTTTCTGACTTAACCGAGTGCCCATTTTGCGGCTGCGAGGAATACTACACAAAAGAATATGTCTGTGGCGTGATACGTTATAACGAGTGTTTTGACGGCTCAGAAGCAGATAATGACACCCTGTATGATGGGCTGAATTACAAGGACAAATCTTACCACGGCAAAGCATATTGCAGAAGTTGCGACAAATATCTCGGTAGCGTTATGGATAACACTGTGTCTGTGGCTGTTCAAAAAGCCTTGAAACGCGGAGGTGACACAGATGTCTGAAATCAAGCTGAAGCCCTGCCCGTTCTGCGGGGGCAAGGCAAACATGACCCTCATTTTTCGTGCTGGATTTAAAGTGGAGTGCACCGTTTGCGGGTGCAAAACAACGCTTTTTAACCGTAACGGAGACGCAATAAATGTCTGGAACCGGAGGGCTGATGATGAAGAAACTTAAATGCAAGTGTGGCGGATATCCTGAGCTTCTTTATCGCAAGAGCAAATCTGGACAGAGAACGAAACGTGGTTATTTGTACAAATGCAGAGTGTGTGGCAAAGAAACAGCTCTGCACAAAACAAAGACCGAAGCAAAGACAGATTGGAACAGGAGGGCGGATACCAATGACCGCTAAAGAATACCTATCCCGTTACCGCTGGCAGAATGACCGCATAAACGCAAAGCTGGAGCAGCTCGCGGAGCTTCGCCGCAAAGCCCAGACGGTAAGTGGCGGCAGCTCTGACGGTTCGCACAGTTCAACGCCCTACGACCGTGTGGGAGAACTGACCTTGAAAATAGTCGCGCTGGAGAACAAAATCAACGAGGAGATAGATAAGTCGGTAGACCTCCAGAACGAAATTAGGGCGGCTATCGCGAGAGTCCCGGACGAGCGTTTGCAGTCGCTGCTTGAGTACAAGTACATCAACGGGTACACGCTCGAAGAAATTGCCGTCCGCATGGATTACAGCTATAAGCAGGTATGCAGGCTTCACGGACAGGCGCTTATTCAGATAAGATGTCCTTGAATGTCCTATACCACCTGTGCTATAATGATATCATCAAAGAATATCGAGAGCGCTTCGGAAACGGGGCGCTTTTTTCCATGCAGGAGGTGAATTCCATGACCGAAAAACAGAAGCGCTTCTGCGACGAATATTTGATAGACCTGAACGGAACACGAGCTTACAAGGCGGCTTACCCGTCCGTGAAAAACGACAAGACCGCCGGGGCGAATGCCGCGCGATTGCTAGGAAATGCTAGCGTCCGCGCCTACCTCGACGAGCGCCTAGAGCAGCTACACAACGAGCGCACCGCCGACGCCGCGGAGGTCATGGAGTACCTCACGGCGGTGCTGCGCGGCGAGAGTACAGCTTCCGTCGTAGTCGTCGAGAGCGTAGGCGACGGCTGCTCCGAAGCCCGGACGATCACGAAGCCCCCGGACGAGCGCGAGCGCCTTAAAGCTGCGGAACTCCTCGGGAAGCGGTTCGGACTGTTCACGGACAAGGTGAACGTCGAGGGCAGTATCCCGGTGGTGATTGCAGGCGATGATAAAATCTCAGACTAAGCGGATATACCTCCCGGAGCTTGTCGGCGGCGGTTACGGCGAATTCTGGCGGTTCCGGGGGAGGTACCGCGTATGCAAAGGCTCCCGTGCGAGCAAGAAGAGCAAGACCTCCGCGCTGTGGTTCATCGTAAATCTCATGAAGCACCCGGCGGCAAACCTGCTGGTAGTCCGCGCGACTTACAACACGCTGCGCAATTCCTGCTTCACGGAGCTGAAATGGGCGATAGCAAGGCTCGGCGTCCAGCAGTACTGGCAGATAAATCTCAGCCCCCTGGAAATGACCTACCTCCCGACCGGGCAGAAGATTTACTTCCGGGGTCTGGACGATCCGCTGAAAGTCACCTCCATCACTGTTGACGTCGGAGTCCTCTGCTGGCTGTGGATAGAAGAAGCCTACGAGATCGACAGTGAGGAGAGCTTCGACACCCTCGACGAGAGTATCCGCGGACAGGTGCCGGACGGGCTGTTCAAGCAGATAACGCTGACGTTCAACCCCTGGAATGAGCACCACTGGCTCAAGAAGCGCTTCTTCGACGCTCCCGACAACGACGTCCTGGCAAAGACCACGAACTACCTCTGTAACGAGTTCCTGGACGACGCAGACCTGCGTGTTTTCGAGAGAATGAAGCGCGATAATCCTCGGCGCTACCAGGTCGCAGGGCTGGGCAACTGGGGCATGGTGGACGGTCTGGTATATGAGAATTTCCGGGAAGCTGAATTCGAGCTTTCTGACCTGCCGGACACGGCGCGCAGCTTCTTCGGTCTGGACTTCGGCTACACCAACGACCCGACGGCGTTCTGGGCTGGTATGGTTGACGAGAAGTCAAAGAAAATATGGGTGTTCGACGAGATGTACGAGCGCGGAATGAGCAACGAGCGCATTGCAGAGCGCATAACAGAGATGGGCTACGCAAAGGAGGTCATTACCGCCGACAGCGCGGAGCCTAAGTCCATCGACCGCCTGCGCACGCTGGGTCTGCGGAGAGTCCGCGCCGCTCAGAAAGGCAAGGACTCTATCCTTAACGGTATCGACCGCATACAGGATTACGAGCTGATCGTTCACCCGCGCTGCAAGAACTTCCTTGTGGAGATCTATAACTACACCTGGGCAAAGGATAAGTTCGGGCGTGCGATAAACAAGCCCATCGACGATTTCAACCACCTCATGGACGCCATGCGGTACGCGCTGGAAAGCGATACGAAACACGCCAGAATACTCAACAGAAAGGAGCTGGGCATTTACTGATGATAAAGCCCTTCACGATATCCGCGGAAACCCCGGTCACGCCGGAGGTCGCCTGCAAATTCATCAGGGAGCATATGCTGCACACGCGCGACAGATACGACAGCCTGGAGCGCTACTACGAGGGGGAGCACCCGATATGCAGCCGGAAGAAGCGTTCGGTCCTCGCGAATAATAAGCTGGTGTGCAACCACGCGAAATACATCTCAGACACCTGCGTGGGCTACTTTGCAGGCAATCCGGTGAAGTATTCCGGGGATGGGCTGGAGCCGCTCCTGGAGCTGCTGAGAGCCGCTGACAGCGACACCCAGGACATCGACCTCGCGCAGAAGGCAAGCATATTCGGCACGGCTTACGAGTTCATCTACACCGACGGCGACGGGCAGCCCCGGCTGTATTCCCCGGACCCACGCCAGGCGTTCGTTATCTACGACGACACGGTGCGGCAGAATCCGGTCGCCGGGGTGTATTATTACAAGCTTCACGACAGCGTGACGAACCGGGATACGGGGTATTCCGTGTACCTTTGCGGCGGAAGCGAGATCTTGCACTTCACCACTGACACTGGATTCGCGCTCCAGGGCGAGCCGGAGATCCGTCCCCACGGAATGGACGGAGTGCCGCTCATCGAGATCTACAACAACTCCACCTGCGGCAGTGACTTCGAGCCGGTATTGTCGCTCATCGACGCGTACAACGTCCTCCAGAGCGACCGAGTGAACGACAAAGAGCAGTTCGTTGAGGCGATACTGCTTATCAAGGGTTCAGTCCTCGGTGACGACAACGACGAGAAGTCCGAAAGCTATAAGGCGCTCCGGGAGAACGGTTTGCTGGAGCTTGACGCGGACAGCTCCGCCGAGTGGCTTACCCGGCAGTTCGACGAGAACAGCGTGGAGGTGCTCCGCAAGTCCCTGGAGCAGGACATACATAAGTTCGCGAACGTCCCCTGCATGAGCGACGAGAGCTTTGGTGGGAATTCCTCCGGCGTGGCAATGCGCTACAAGCTTCTCGGATTCGAGCAGATAACGAAAATCAAGGAGCGTTACTTCCGGGAGGGGCTGAAAGAGCGCCTGCGCCTGCTGTGCAGCTGGCTGGAATTCACGGGGAAGGCTCACATCGACAGCCGGGGGATTTCGATACAGTTCACCCGGGCACTCCCGGTCAACGAGGTGGAACAGGCGCAGCTCGTGTCGGAACTCCGCGACGTCGTACCGCTTGAAACGCTGCTCGGACAGCTTCCGTTCATCGACGACCCGGAAGCCGCAGCCGAAAAGGTAAGGGAGAAGCAGAATGGATTTCCGAACCTTCCGCCGGAGCTGACCGATGAACAGCCGTAAATACTGGGAGCGCCGCGCTGCTCAGGATATGTACGACCGCATGGGCACCGCCGAGGATTCCGCCGCCGAAATGAACGCGGCGATACGTCAGACCTCCGCGTACCTCGAAAAGGAAGTCAAGGCAGTCCTCCGCGGAATGCAGTCGTTCGGCATCTCAGAAGCGGAAGCTAAGAAAATACTGAACGCCGCCGGAGGGGACGGCTCGGCGCTCCAGCGTTTACGCAAGGCGGCGCAGCAGGTAAGCGATCCGGAACGGCGCGAAGCGCTCCTGAATGCGATAAACAGCGCCGGAGCGTACCGTTACCGCATTACCCGTATCGAGGAGCTGAACAAGGACATCAACCGCCAGTGCCGGGAGCTGTACAAAACGGAGAACCGGCACATCACGTCGGCGCTGCGGAATGTCGCGGAGGACAGCTACTACCGCGAAATATTCAGCATTCAGAAAGGTACGGGGCTGGGATTCAGCTTCTCGAGGTTCTCCCGGAAGGACGTTGACCGGATTCTCCGTTCAAACTGGAGCGGAAGCAATTATTCTCAGCGAATCTGGAAAGACGTGAACGGCATGACGGCGCGGCTCAAGAACGAGCTGCTCGTCAGTATGCTGTCCGGGCGCTCCGGCGAAAAGACCGCGCGGATATTCCAGGAGCGGTTCGGCGTGAATGCATACTGCGCCCGGCGGCTTGTCCGGACTGAGAGTGCGTATGTTGCGAATGCCGCGCAGAAGTCCGCATATTCCGAAGCCGGGATCGACCGCTACAGGTTCGTTGCTACGCTTGATTCACGCACCTGCGAATGCTGCGCCGCCCTGGACGGCAGGGTGTTCGACCTCGCAAAGGCAAAGCCCGGTACGAACTACCCGCCCATGCACCCGTTCTGCCGCTCGACTACGATAGCGGATTTCGGAGATGATGAACTGGAGGGGCTGGAGCGCCGGGCTAAGGACAAGGACGGGAATACCGTGAAGGTCCCGGCGGGTATGACCTATGAGGATTGGCGGAGGGAGTTTGTGGACAATAAATCCACCTCTGAAAACATGAAAGGACCTGCTCCGGAGATAAGAAAACGCAAAGACCCTTGTGCGAACGGGCATTACTTCATTGATAAGAGCGAAACGCCCCCGACCTGTACAGAAGATGGGAAACGTGAAAAGGTATGTGCTGTTTGCGGCAAGACCGAAGTTGAAACTGTTCATGCCACCGGGCACAGATATGTCGATACCATTGTACAGCCGACCTGCACCGAAAAGGGGTACACGCTTCACAAGTGCAGCGTATGCGGCGACAGTTATCAGGATGCCGAAACTCATCCGCTCGGTCATAATTATGAGGCAGTCAAAACAGTTCAGCCGACCTGCGTTGACAAGGGCTTTACAGAATACTGCTGCACACGCTGCGGTGATACATACACCGATGATATTCCCGCAACAGGGCATAAATTCGGTAAGTACAAGATAGTCACCAAGCCTACTTCCGTTTCAGAAGGGCTGAAAGTACGGAATTGCAAGGTGTGCGGCGAGAGCGATGAAGTAGTTCTGCCAAAAACCAAGACAGTTACCAAGGCTGAAAAGAAACAGAAGCTGCTTGATATAATCAACGGAGCCCAGCAAGATATTGACAAAATCGCACAGAAGCAGTATAATAATATATGGAAGAATCCTGTTACAGCCGCCGACTATAGCACCAAGCAGAGCACAATTCAAGCCAAGAAGGATTATTTCAATCAGCAGCTTGCTTCAAATCCCGCTGACAAGGCAAAATGGCAGGCGCTGCTGAATGAGCTGGACGATTTTGAAACCCAAGGCAAGAAATATGCCGCTTTGCAGGCAACAAAGAATCAGGCGCAGTCACAGCTCACGAAACTCGCTTCAAAGAGCGGCAGTTCGGCTTCGTTTGCACCGGACGCATATTCTCAATCGAGGAAGAATGCGGCGTATTGGTTTAAGGGCAACGAAAAGGCTTCAGCAGACGCTGCGCTTCGTCCGAAAAGTGGCACAGTGTGGCAGGCAGCAAGCTCCGACGAACGTCAGGCGGCATGGAAGTATACATCAGGTTCCGGAAGCTTTAATCGTCCCCTTCGCGGATACGATGGAAACTGGTATAATTACAAGGGTGTTGGAAATGTCAGTCTTGATAACGAGGGTAGCGAAAGTGCGATAAAGCATCTCACTGACCTGATTGACCGTTCTCAGTATAACTTCGATATCTGGCTCAATCGTGGTATAGGTACATCATCTGGCGCTGCTTCGTTCCTGCAAATTCCGGAAACGGTGCTGACAGGTGCTTCTCAAAGCGATTTGAATAACCTGCTGGTCGGCAAGGTAGTCAAGGACGAAGCGTTTGTGTCATGCGGCAGCGCAAAGGGCGCAGGCTTTTCGGGGTATATTTTCAATGTTTATGCTCCGAAAGGCACTAAAATGCTTTATGCAGAGCCGTTTTCAGCTTTTGGGCAAGGGCACGGTCAGAACTGGGACGGACTAAGCGGACAAACAAGTTTCGGCGGTGAATTTGAAACGATAATTCAGCGAGGAACTGAATTCCGCATTACGAAGGTCGATAAGCAAGGGAGCAATATTTTCTTTGATATTGAGGTCGTTAATCAGCCGTAAGAAAGGGAGTGGTATGAATGGCTGAAAGCAGAAACCCTAGATGGGAAAAAGAGCCGTGGAGTACCACGGTTCCTTCCGGCAATATCCAGTGCAGGGACTGCATTTTCAGGCTTCGGCCTATCACTATTAACGGCGAAAGTTTTGACCGGTCTGCATACGGAAATTGCGAAATATATGAGTACCCTAATGCCAAGCCGAATGAGGTGTTATGGCAGGGTGATAATTGCCCGAATTACTCCAAAGAATAGAGGTGCTATCATGAACGACAAACTGAAATCAGCCGTCTACGGACTGGCTGTCGGCGACGCGCTTGGTGTTCCGGTGGAATTTATGAAGCGCGGCTCTTTTCATGTGACCGGAATGACCGGATACGGTTCACATAATCAGCCTGCCGGTACATGGTCTGACGACACAAGCATGACGCTCGCAACCTGCGATTCAATAAGGGTGCTTGGCAGGGTCGATTGCGACGATATACGGAATAGATTCCGTCAGTGGCTCTATAACGCAGAATACACAGTTGATAATATGGTGTTTGACGTGGGGAATACAACCGCCAGAGCGCTGCGCTGCGGCAAAGGCGAGGACAGCGAGTATTCAAACGGCAACGGCTCGCTTATGAGAATACTGCCGCTTGCGTTCACAAACGCAGAGGACGAGCTTATCGGTGAAGTGTCTGCGATAACTCATGAACATACCTTGTCAAAGAGCATTTGTATCAAGTATGTGGGACTGGCGAGGGCTTTGCTGAACGGTATGCCGCTCAGAGACATGCTTACTGACCTGGGCAAGGAAACAGCCACACTGGCTGAACTCACCGAATTTGAAATAAAGTCAAGCGGATATGTAGTCGATACTTTCAGAGCGGCGTTGTGGAGCCTTGCAACGACCGATAATTACAAGGACGCGGTACTCAAAGCTGTGAACCTCGGTGATGATACCGATACCGTCGGAGCTGTTACAGGAGGGCTTGCCGGAATCGTATACGGCATGGAAGACATACCCAGTGAATGGATAGATAAGCTCAGAGGTAAAGAGATTATCGACAGGTGCTTGTTTTAAAATAGTAACATAATAATTAAGCGCTATGCAGCAATGCACGGCGCTTTTTTATTGCCCGAAACACGCTCACGGCGTTAAACTGCGCGCGGAATACAGTCATACGGACGTTAAACGGAGGTAACAATGGCAGACGAACAGACAACATCACAGACCACGCAGGAGCAGGGCGGCGCTCAGACCGCCGGAGGCGATTCAACCACATCTACGCCGGAGCCGGAGGCGGAAAACAAACCGGAAAAGCCCGCTGAAAAGACATTCACCCAGTCCGAGCTGAACAAAATCATATCGGAGCGCCAGAAGCGCTGGGAGAAGAAAGCGGCGGACGAAAAGGCGGAGGCTGAGCGCGTAGCCGCTATGACAGCAGACGAAAAGTCGAAGCACGAGCGTGAGAAGCAGGAAAAGGCTCTCGCAGACCGCGAAGCGGCGCTGACAAAGCGCGAGCGCACCGCCCTTGCAAAGGAGTTCCTCGCGGAGAAGAACGTCCCTGCCGTTCTGGTGGGGGCTGTGGACATCTCCGACCCGGACGGTATCGAAGCAAGCGCGGCGGCAGTAGCAAAGGCTTTCAGCGAAGCCGTCAGCGCGGAGGTAGCAAAGAAATTAGCCGGAGCTCCGCCGAAAAAGGCAGCGCCCGGCGCAAAGGACCCATTCCTTGAGGGACTGGGAATTTAACAGGAGGTATTTTTAATGGCAATCAATCTCGCAACAAAGTATTCCGACAAGGTAGACGAAGTTTTCAAGGTCGGAGCGCTCACCACCTCCATGGCGGGCGGAGCGTATGAGTTCACCGGGGCGCAGACTGTAAAGGTCTACAGTATGGGCACGGCGGATATGAACGACTACAAGTCCACCGGAACAAACCGCTACGGCACCCCCGAGGAGCTGGAGGACACCACCGAGGAGCTGACCCTCACGCAGAAGCGCTCCTTTACGTTCACTATTGATGCGACTAATGCGGTGGATTCCCCGGCAGGAGTGCGTGACGCGGCAAAGGCGCTCCGCAGGCAGCTCGACCAGAAGGTCATTCCGGAGGTAGACACTTACCGCTTCCGGACAGCCGCAGACAACGCAGGACACGTCACAGTCAGCGCGACCAGCAACGCGACCGCATACAGCGATTTCCTCGCGATAAACGGCGTTATCTCCGACGATGAAGTCCCCACAGTAGGCAGAGTAGCCTACGTTTCCAACGAGTTCCTCAATGCGATCAAGAAGTGCGACAGCTACACCAAGGCTACTGAACTGGGGCAGAAAATGCTCATCACCGGGCAGGTCGGCGATATTGACGGCGTGGCGGTAGTGGCAGTACCCAAGGGCAGAATGCCGGCTGGCGCTTCGTTCGTGATCACGCACAGCGAATCCGTGTGTTCACCCGAGAAGCTCAGCGAGTACAAGATACACGACAATCCTCCCGGAATCGCAGGACATCTTGTGGAGGGGCTGGTGTACTACGACGCGTTCGTGACCGAGAACAAGAAGTGCTCCGTCGGCGTGCATTACGGCGCTATGGGCGAGATACGCGTATCCATGACCGCCGCGGATTCCGGCAGGGGCAGGCTGAAGATAGCGCGCAACGTCGCCGGAAAGCTGATGTACAAGGCAGACAGCTCCGTCACCGTCCCGAAGTTCGGCGCGGCTGCGACAGGATTCACCGAGATTCCTACGGACGGTATCATCAGCGCCACGGCAGGGCACAAGGTTGCTGTAGTTTCCGTCGTGGACGACAAGGTCGTGGCAGCTTCCGCCGTATTCGACGCGGTAGTCGGCGCATGACAGCGCTGGAGCGGTTCAAGCTGCTTGCCGGGATAACTGACGATACGCAGGACGGGCTCATCTCCGCCCTGCTGTCGGATTCCGCGGACGCGGTGTGCGACTACATCGGTCGGGAGGAGGTCCCGGCGCGGTTGGAGTCCGTGCAGGTGCAGCTGGCGGTCATTGCGTACAACAAGCGCGGCGCTGAGGGGGAATCCTCCCGGAGTGAGGGTGGGATATCCCAGAGCTTCGACGGGCTTCCGCCGGAGCTTCTCGCGCGGCTGCGGAACTATCCCAGAAAGGCAGGGGGGCTCTATACGGCTGCTACAGAACAGAATTAAGGCGCTGCCGCTGACACGCCCGGCGACTGCCAGAAGCAGCTACATCGGCACGGAAACGCACTGGGAGCCTGCCGGAACTATCCGCGCGGAAGTCCAGCCGCTCAGCGATAACGCGACTGCCGAGCAGTACGGCGTGAAATTCAGCCGCTCGGTGGAACTCCTCTGCGATACCGGCACGGATATCCGCGAGCGCGACCGGGTGGAGCTGCCGGGCGGCACCTACGAGGTCCGGGGAGTTACGGCTTACGGCAATGTGCGGAAAGCGGTCTGCGAGCTGATATGACGATACAGAAGCTTATAAATAAGATGAAGTCCGTCCGCGCGGACAGCGGCGCAGTACTCGACCGCGCCCTGCTGAAAGGCGGCGAGAAGGTGCGCGGAAACGCCGTCCTGCTCTGCCCGGTGGACACCGGCGAACTGCGGAACAGCATACGGGTGCAGCTGATATCCCCGGGAGTGGTCACAGTCGGCACGAACAAGGAGTACGCGATATTCGTCGAGTACGGCACCGGCACCCAGGGCGACCCGGGAGTACCCCATACCACAAAGATGGCATGGCGCTGGCAGGACGAGCAGGGCAACTGGCACACCTCGCACGGACACAAAGCCCAGTCGTTCCTGCGCGCCGCGGTCGGGAAGAACGCGGAAAAGGAAGTGTACCGCCTTGTCGCAGAGGAACTGAGAAAGGCAATAGACAATGCTTGACATCAACATCATAATTCCGCCGCTGGTGGAGGATATAGTCCGGCTGGAGCCGCAGTTCCCGGAGATAGTGCCGGAGTTCCCACTGGCGGTGCTTACGCCGCTGGATACCGGTTCCGGCACGATAATTTCCGGGGAGGAGCGCATTGCGGCGGTGTCGTTCCAGATAGACGTCTACGACACGAAGCTGCAGTGCTGCACTGAAACGGCGCTGAAAATCTCCGCGCGGCTGATATCCCGGGGATTTGTGAGGGATTCCGGCGCGGATATCCCGGAAAACGGACTGCACCGCCGGACGCTGACATTCAGCGCGGCGATTGACGAACACACAGGTTTAGTTTACAGGAGGTAAATATGGAGCTTTTAACAAAGGACGTGCACCTTGACTTTTCGGAGGACGGCAGCGCCTGGAGCGAGCTGTACGGCCTTGAGAATTACCCCGACATGGGCGGCGACCCTCCCAAGGTCAAGGTCACCAATATGCGCGACAGCAACGAGCGTTATATCGGAGGTATTCCCGATATCGGCGATCTGAAGTTCGGCTTCTTCTACAACAAGGAGGATTCCGCAGACAGCGGTACAATGGTCAAAAAGACGTTTTCGAAGTTGAAGTCCCTTGAGGGCACAAAGCTGCACTGGCGACTTGTCTATCCGGACAACACCTGCAATACCTGGGAGGGCAAGCCCACGGTCTACATGAATGGCGGAAATACCGGAGAAGCGCTGAAATACACGCTTTCCACCACGCTGGAATCCTCGCTGGTCTACAGCGAGAGCATAGGAGGTTAATATGACCGGAGCTATCCTGAAAATATCGGAGAACAGGAGCCTTGAGCTGCGCTACACCGCGCGCCGTGCTGAAAAGCTGGAATCCCTGCTGGACAGCGGACTGCTCGAGGGGCTGCGCGGAATAAGCCGCATAGGCGTCATGGCGCAGTACATAGCCTGCGGCGCGGACATCACAAAGGAGGAGGCTCTGGACGCCTACGACGAGTACATCGACAACGGCGGCGACATCAACGGCGCCGCGGAGGTCATCGTCCAGGCGCTTTCCAACGGCGGATTCATCTCGCAGGGGGCTTCCGACGCGGCAAAAAAAATGATAGATCAGCTCAACCGCCGGGCAGCGCGGCTGAACTGATCAGACGGCTTACGGACGCGGCGGTGGACTGCGGCGCGTATTCCGAGGGATTCCCGGAGCTGACTCCGGCGGAGATGTACTGCCTTATCCGCTCCGCCGACAAGCTCCGGGAGCTGGAATCCAGGAACGCGGCGCTGATCGCGTGGCATTCCGCGCACCTGACGGGACTTGCGGTAAATGCTCCCCGGAGCTTCCCCAGGACCCCGGAGGAGTACTTCCCGTTCCTGCGGCAGGATATTCCGGCGTGGAAGCGCGCGAAGCAGCAGATGGCGAGGATCGCCGCCGCGCATAACAACAGAAACAGGGAGGTGGAGCAGTGACCGTTGAAGAGCTTGATATCGTGATTTCCGCCCAGAACCGTGAATTCAACCGTGCGATCGACGATGTGATCGGACGTCTGGACGGGTTGGAGGAGCAGTCCCGGCGCACCGGCGACAGTATCCAGGGGATATTCGGCAATATCGCAGGGAAACTTGCCGCCCTTGGCATAGGGAAAATCATCAGCGACAGTATCATGGGCGGCGGCGAGCTGGAGCAGCAGCTTGGCGGCGTGGAGGTGGTATTCAAAAGCCATGCTGACAGCATGAAGGAAGCCGCTGTTTCCGCCGCCGAGAACATGGGGCTGTCTGAGAGCGCATATCTTGCTTCCGCAAATAAAATGGGGGCGCTGTTCAAGGGCTCCGGGTTTGATATTGCATATGCGGCGGATATGTCACAGCAGGCTATGCAGAGAGCCGCTGACGTGGCTTCCATAATGGGCGTTGATGTTTCTTCCGCGATGGAAGCCGTCACCGGCGCCGCCAAGGGCAATTTCACGATGATGGACAACCTTGGCGTTGCGATGAACGATACGACCCTCCAGGCTTACGCGCAGGAAAAGGGGCTTGGAAAGCTGGAGACCACCCAGCAGAAGGTCGGCGCGGCAATGCAGATGTTCCTGGACAAGACGGAGTACGCCGCCGGGAACTACTCGCGCGAGAACGATACGTTCTCCGGCTCGCTGACTACGCTCAAGGCGGAATTCGAGAATCTCACCGCAGACCTCGGGACTACGCTGCTGCCCACCGCAACTACGCTGGTTTCCGTCGCCCGGAGCGGACTGGAGCTTATCTCGCCGATGGTGATTTCCCTGGGCGAGGGGCTGAACTCCGTGGCGCAGTACCTGATGGACCTCTCGCCGAGCGCGAAAAACATGCTCGGGGTGATGGTGGCTTCCGCCGTGGTTATTCCGGCGGTGACAAAGGCGCAGGCGCTCTACAACGCGGCGAACGCTGCCTGGAAGGGACTGCTGTCGATACTTATCCCGAAGCAGGCAACATTCAATTCCGTGCTCAAGGCTACCTTCGGCTGGCTGGCTATTATTGCAGGCGTGCTTGCGATCGTGGCGCAGGTCGGCGCGAAAAGGCGCGAGCTGGACAGCGGCGACCTGGAGCAGACCGCCGAGGACGCGGACAAGGCTTCGGAGAGCACCGACGACCTCTCCGAGAGTATGGACGACCTGGGGAATTCCGCTGACACCGCGAAAAAGAAGCTTGCCGATATAGACACACTGAACGTATTCGACGGCTCCTCCGGGAGCACCGGGGGAATCGACTTTAACGCGATAACCGCCGGGGCGGAGGACGCTTCCGACGCGGTGGCGGACACCAAGGACCAGATCGGGGAGCTTGCTGATTCAGCGGACGGATTCAGCCTTGACGGATTTTCGGACACTTTCTCTACCACATTTTCGGATATCGGTTCTGGATTCGAAACAATATTTGACGCATTCAACTTCGACAGCGACACGCAGCTCCAGAGCCTGCGCACGCTGAACGAGATGGTCAAGGATCTCTTTGGAGAGGACTGGACGAACTTCTGGGAGGGCGTGGGCGCGACGATCTATAAGGCGTTCAACGGCACCGAAACTGAGAAGTCGCAGGCACTCGGGGAGATACAGAGCTGGCTCGAAAGAGCCAACAACTTCCTTACAGGCTGGATGGGCGAATTCGGCAAAGCCTGGAGCGATTTCTGGAAAGCCCGGGGGAATGACCTTTATGAAATGCTCAACCCGGGTATTGACCCCGAGAACCTCCCCGATGGATATACGAAGGCTGGTGTGGACAGCACCGGCGGAAAGACCTTTGCAAGCGCGCTTGGCAACAGCAGCGGAGGTGATTCGCGTTCAGGAGGGCTCGGCGGTGGCGGCGGAACAAGAGGGTATTCCTACGCGGATTATTCGCTGGGACCTCAGGTGCAGACGTCCGCATGGGCTTTTCCGGGGACTGTGGGCACAGCTTCATCAGCCCTGACCGACAGTGCCGTAAATAAGCAGCCCATAGAGATCCACACCACCGTGGAGCTTGACGGCAACGCGGTCGGCGAGAGCGTGACCACCTACCAGGAGCGCGAGAATCTGCATTCCAACGGATATTGACATTTCGGGCGATATGTGATATAATCTTCATAAATACAACAAATGTCGGAGGTAATCGTATGAAATGCATGAAGTGCAAGATGGATATTCCGAAAGGCGCCAAAGTGTGCCCCTACTGCGGCAGCAAGCAGGGCATGGGCTGCGGCGTTGCTCTGGTTATCCTCCTGCTTCTGGGCGGATTTGTATATTTTATCCAGGGCGTTGCAAGGGACCACAGCGATGAAAGCAGCAATGCTTCCGGCGCTTCCAGCGTCGTTTCGGAGGATCCCTATGCCGGGGTGATAAGCACGATCTCTTCTGCGTGCAAAAGCGTCGGGATTGCACCCTCCCAGATCGTGAATGTTTCCCAGATCGAGAACTGGGAAAACGGCGAGCAGTACCAGTTCAGCTATGACGGCGTGAAATTCACTGCCGCTCTTAACTCCGACGGCACCGTGGACGGAATATACTGCGGAACCAACAAGATGTATGTGATTTTTCAATACGACGGAAGCTTTCAGGGCTTTCTGTGCTGCGTGTTCGACAGCTATTTCCATAAAGAATTCCCCATCGCCTTTTACAGCGATGAGGAGTGTTTTTCCCTGTATTCCGTCCGCAGCATCCTGACGGTGCCGGAGCACGCCCGACGGGTGTACCGGGGCATCTTCAAGCGCTCCAAGCGTGCCGCAGAGCTGCTGCACCGTGCCTTTCTCACCTGTATGGAGGATAAAGAGTTGCACCTTTACACCTTTGTCCGCAAGCTGATGGACGAAGGACCGGATTTCCTGAGAAACCAGTCGGATGCGGCCTACTACCCCGTGGCCAAGGCTCTGCGGCACATGAGCGGCGAGTTAGAGAAGCTGCGTGGCTTCATCCGTTTTTCCGAGTACAGTGGCGTGCTGGGAGCGGAAATCGAGCCAAAAAATCGAGTCCTCCCCCTGCTGCGAAACCACTTCTGCAATCGCTATGCCAACGAATCCTTTTTTATCTACGACAGTACACACAAGGACCTACTGCTATACAGCAGCGGCCGATCCCGAATGATGCGGGTAGACAGCCTGCAGTTGGCCCTGCCCGGTGAGGAGGAGCTTTGCTTCCGAGCCCTATGGAAGCGGTTTTATGAGACGGTGTCCATCAGGGAACGGGAGAATCCCCGCTGCCAGAATACCTTCCTGCCCAAGCGATATCGAGGGACGATGACGGAGTTTCTTCCGCTGGACTATTCAGGTGCAGGAGGTACAGAAAGTCAGGACTGGGCTTCCATGCTGATGC
>OKRU01002467.1_pt1 | contig 16490 bp, 10 predicted proteins | sample 1601131 | NCBI WGS metagenome assembly OKRU01 (sample SAMEA3541558, study PRJEB24748) | human gut metagenome | biome: human gut; feature: human-associated habitat; material: faeces | place: China | collected 2012
TGTTTATGAATAAGTTTGATGAACTATCAGAGAAGATAGGGCGCTCTCAATATCATCACCGATATATCCTGCTTCCGTCAGTGACGTAGCATCGGCAATCGCCAGAGGCACATCCAGCAGTCTTGCCAGTGTTTTCACCAGATAAGTCTTACCGGAACCGGTGGGACCGATCATAAGGATATTGGACTTCTCAATCTCGATCTCATCCATGGTATCAGTCGCAACTCGCTTATAATGGTTGTATACTGCGACAGAGATAACCTTCTTGGCTTTTTCCTGTCCTACCACATACTCATCCAGACTTGCCTTGATCTTATGGGGTGCCGGAATATCTTTAATATTGAATACGGGCTTGGGACCTTCGGCTTTCTTTTTCTTCTTGAGTTTTTGCTTGTTGGGAATGCCGCCGTCTCCCTGGAGATCTGCCAGGTTCACAAAGCTGATATTGGGGAAGCCGTTCTGTCCGCCAAACTGGTTCAGATCGCCTGGATTGTTCAGCATGCCCTGGTAGTCGAACTGGCTCACGGTCTCCATAGTCTTGTGCATGCAGTCATCGCAAATGCAGATATGATTGGGCAGCTTGAACATTCTGCCTGCTTTGCTCTCCGGTCTGCGGCAGATAAAGCAGACGTCCTCATATTCGCTGCTGTCCTTTTTGTCCTCTTTCTTTTTCTCAGCGGAATTTTCACCCGCAGTATCCACGACCTGCGTATCCTCGCTATTTTTTTCATTATCCAGATTTTCTCTCAAAGTGGTCTCTGTTTTCTCTTCCTCGGGAATTACTTCTCTATAATCATCATTATAATTATCAGTCATGTCATTCTCCTCTTTGTCTATTTCCACTATATGCAGTGCTCATGCCTACACTTATTATATGATGCCAGGCTCAAAAGATCTAAGCCCATATGGGCACAAAAGTGGGATGATAATTCCACGATATGCGAATATTGGGTAGGGTGCTATGTGCCAGTGGCACATGCCCAGCACGGACCGAAACGTAGCGGAGACGTGGGAGTGCGTAGCACGGAACAATCCGTAGGCATCAAAGTCGGGGGGTTTTGCCCTCGACATCATTATATCTAATTCGAATGGCTGCTACAAGTGAAGTTTTTCTAAACAAAATCCCCGGGAGAGACATGTGGTCCTTCCGGGGATTATTCTAACTATGCGATTTTTGTGATTAAAAACCGCTATATTTATTTTTTGTCTGCAGGTCTGCTGCCCAGTGTCAGATTCAGTTCTACTGATACATATTCACCGTTCTGAGGTCTCTGTACCGTTATGGTTGCGGAATCACCGGCTGCATAGTACTGTAATGTCTTCTGAAGATCAGAGTAGGACGAGATGCTGCTGCCGTCGAATTTGGTAATGATATCACCTTTCATGATACCGGCATTCGCTGCTGCACTGCCTTCCTCTACGGATACTACATAGATACCTTCCGGCATGTTGTACATCTGAGAGATCTGGGAAGTTACTTCCTGCAGAGAGATACCGATGTAACCGACTTCGTCCTCAGCTACTTTGGTTCTGGTCTGGCGCTCCATCAGGTCTGCAATGATGGGACTTGCAGAAGTGATAGGGATGGCATAGCCCATACCTTCTACCATACCTTCTACGGTAGTACCACCGATCTTGTTAGAGTTGATACCGATGACCTCGCCGTTCATGTTCAGCAGTGCACCGCCGGAGTTACCGGGGTTGATAGCTGCGTTGGTCTGGATGAAAGTACCGGCAGAACCGTTCTCCAGAGTGATCTCACGATTCAGGGCACTTACGATACCGTTGGTAACGGACTGACCATATCCAAGTGCATTGCCGATGGCGATTACCGGCTCACCAAGCTTCAGGTCATCACTGCTGCCCAAAGTAGCAACGGTAATGGCATTCTTGGTATCATCACTCAGATCATTTAAAGATACTGCGATCACTGCCAGATCCATATCGGAATCCAGTCCTTTGACTTGTGCCTGTGCTTCACTGCCGTCGATAAAAGTAACGGTCAGCGTATCTGCGCTCTCTACTACGTGGTTGTTAGATACGATCAGCAGTTCATCATCCGTCTTGCCTACAATGATACCGGAACCGCTGGCTGCTTCTTCCTGTGTATACTGCTGTCCGAAGACATTGGCTGTCTCGGTAAAGTTATTCACAATAGATACCATGGCAGGCATTACTTTCTCTACCACGTCGGACACATCGGATTCTACATAAGTAACATTAGTAGCTGACTGTACACTGCTCTGTGTACTTTCTTTAGTTGCCTCGGCAGCGATCTCACTTACCACTGCGGTATCCGTATCAGTCTTAAGCATCCCGGTACCCTGCTGTACCGCATAGAACCCGATGCCGGCAAACAGTCCGAAGAAAAGTCCCAGGCTGACACTTACCATAGCTTTCCGGAAATAACCTCCATGCTTTTTGGTTTTCTTAGGCTCTGTATTGCTGCCGTTGCTTCCGCCCATCTGGTATGTGGTGTAACCGTTTGCACTTTCCGCAGCGCTTACGCCACTGAATGTACCGGTTGTATTTTCATTGCCGGCTTCATAACCGGAAAAATTATCATTCTCGTACATAATGCTTCCTCCTATCCTATCTGTAAGTGAGAAACTCTTTTTACTATTCTTCACTGTTATCTCAGTTCTTCCTCTCACCTTATGAACACAGTATAACCGTCAATTGTGACCGAATTGTGATAACTTTCTGAAGCAATTATGAACCGTGAAAAAATCCCGGAGAAGTATGACACCTCTCCGGAATGCATTTTTCTTATAAATGGTCACTCCACCGTAACGGATTTTGCCAGGTTTCTCGGCTTATCCACATCGCAGCCACGTCCCACTGCCACATAATAAGCAAACAGCTGCAGAGGAATGATTGCCAGGGAATTGGTAAAGTACGGATTCGTCTCGGGAATGTATACCACATAGTCCGCTGCCTTCTCAATGGCTTTGTTGCCCTCGATGGTAACTGCCATGACAAAAGCGCCTCTTGCCTTTACCTCTACCATATTGCTGATGGTCTTCTGGAACAGAGCCGGCTGGGTTGCCAAAGCCACTACCAGGGTGCCATCTTCGATCAGGGAAATGGTGCCATGCTTCAGTTCTCCGGCTGCATAAGCCTCGGAATGAATATAGGAGATCTCTTTTAACTTCAGAGATCCCTCCAGGGAGATCGCATAATCGATACCACGTCCGATGAAGAAGATATCTCTCGCTCCCACATAACGGTTGGCGAAATGCTGGATCTTCTGCTTCTGGCCCAGAAGCAGTTCGATCTGATCCGGCAGACATCTCAGGTCTGCCAGCATTCCGGCGAACTTCTCCTGATCAACGGTTCCACGCACCTTGGCGAACTTCATAGCCAGCATGTAAAGTGCGGTCAGCTGTGCACTATAAGCCTTGGTCGTTGCAACGGCAATCTCAGGACCTGCCCAGGTGTACATAACACTGTCCGCTTCTCTGGCGATGGAGCTGCCCACTACATTCACGATACCCAGTACCTTGAAGCCCTTTGCTTTGGATTCCCGAAGAGCTGCCAGCGTATCCGCCGTCTCACCGGACTGGCTGATGACGATGACCATATTGCCCTTCTGCAAAATGGGATCACGATAACGGAATTCGCTGGCTACATCCACCTCTACCGGGATTCTTGCCAGACCTTCAATGACATATTTTGCGGTAACACCGGTATGGTATGCAGAACCGCATGCCACAATATGGATCTTTGTGATCTCCTGAATCTCTTCATCGCTCATATTCAGTTCTTCGATGACGATATCATTATCCTTGATACGGGGAGAAATGGTATCGTTGATGGTCTTAGGCTGCTCGTAGATCTCCTTCAGCATGAAATGCTCATAGCCTGCCTTCTCAGCTGCATTCGCATCCCAGTCGATGGTAACCGGCTGTTTTTCTAATTCTTCTTCATCTACGGAGAAGAAACGCAGACCATCCTGCTGTAATTCCACGACTTCCTGATTGTCTACATAATATACGGTTCTGGTGTATTTCAAAATAGCGGGAACATCGGAAGCGATAAAACTGCCGTTTTCGCTCTTACCTACGATCAGAGGACTGTCCTTACGGGCTGCGAAGATCTTATCCGGCTGGTCTGCGAACATAATTCCCAGTGCATAAGATCCTTCCACACGGTGAAGCACTTTGGTGATGGCTTCCAGGGGGTTTCCTTTATAATAGTAGTCTAACAGATGTGCCAGTACCTCGGTATCTGTCTCGGATACGAACTGATAGCCCTTATCCTGCATCTTTTTCTTCAGGGGAATATAATTCTCGATAATTCCGTTGTGTACTACGGCGATCGTTCCCGCATTGTTCATATGGGGATGAGAGTTGATGTCACTGGGAGCGCCATGAGTTGCCCAACGGGTATGTCCGATACCGGAAGTTCCCTTCATATTTGCACCGCCATGGGTCAGATTCTCTAAAACCTTCAGTCTTCCCACTGCCTTTTTGGTGTTGATCTTCTCACCATCGAAAATTGCCATACCTGCGGAATCATATCCACGGTACTCCAGTTTGGACAGACCGTCTAAAATGATCGGTGCTGCCTGTTCTGTTCCAATATATCCTACGATACCACACATAGTCATGCATCCTTTCTGTTCTGTTTCCAATATTCTTTGTTGGAAGTAAAAGCAAGAACCCATTTTTTCGGGAGCCTGCGATAATTCTTACCTAATAGATAGCCTGCATATTTACAGGCACATTGTATATAAAAATGGGGCAATTTTGCGGTCATATGTTGTTCCCACAGATATGCCGTTACATTTTTCACCATCCGTTTTCCTTCGGATTCCGAAGGATACGCCGCAAACACCTCCGGGTGTTCTGCCTGGGATACCCCCAGATCGAAATTCCTATGGAACTGCTGCCCATTGGTATAGTTATGAGAGTGTACAACCTCAGCATCCGCCGCATAAGCGATCGAATAGCCGGCTTCCACTGCCTTCGCCGCATAAATCATGTCTTCATTAAATATGGTATGTCTGACAAATCCGCCCAATTCCTCATAAATCTCCCTGCGATATGCCGCACACACATTAGAGCAGAAAAAAGTCTTGATACCCAGGGTCTTAAGATCCTCCGCAGATTTGATCCGGGATTTGTCCGGATAATTGAATTCTCTGGTATAGCTTTCTACCGGTGTGGAATCTTTTCTCGGCAGCTGTCTGGCATAGGACACTGCTGTGCTCCCCTGCAGAGGTTTGAGAAGATTTTCTATCAGCTTATTATCTACCGGCATGGCATCCTGTGTCATCATGACAAAGACATCGGCGGAAGACTTTTTCACGCCCATCCGCCTGGTTCCGCCATGGTCGAATTCCCGTTTGGATACATGATATACTTTTATATTCTGATACTGCTCTAAAAATCTGGTTCCGTAGATCAGCTGTTCAAAATACTTCTCCTCCGTATTTAAGAGGATCACCTGATGTACCGGCACGCTCTGACTGCCAAGCTTATCCAATAATGTAAACAATTCTTTCCCCGGTTTATACAGAGGAATAATCACATCGATCTCCATGACAGAGCGCTCCTTACTTTCCAATCTCTGGTTTATTATACTTTATCGCAGTCGGTTACACAAGTTTTTTTCTAAAACAGAAGGGAGCCCCGATCTATTCGGAAGACTCCCTTGTATTCCAGTTTGCTTATTTATTCAGGTACGGTGATGTGTCTGCATTAATCTTTCTGCTGTATTCCTTTACGCTGTCGGTAACGGTATAGTTCGCATCATCAAACAGGAACTGATGGAGCCATACTACGTTGCTCTCCAGATTCACAGGGATAACACAGCTTCCCTTAGCACCGATGTTGCCGGTGTCACGCATGGTCTCCTCGGGGAAGCCTCCCTCATCCACAATACGATAATTTGCAATATTGCTTAACAGATCCAGGATATCCTTGGAATCCAGGCTGGTGTAGATATCATCGATCGCATTATTGAATACCTTGGAAAGTGTTGCGTAATCTGCTTTCTTCGCCTGATCTTCAATTGCCTGAATGACCTCACGCTGACGGGCAGCACGCTTGAAATCGTTACCTGCGGTATAACGGATACGGCAGTAAGCAGTGGCCTGCAGACCGTTCAACAGCTGCGTTCCGGTCTCGGTTACCGGTGTATAGTCGCACTTCAGTACTTCCGCAATACCGATCTGATAGTTGTTGATATGCTTGATCTCCTCAGAGTCTACATCGATATAGATACCACCCAGACCATCGATAACTTCGCTCAGTCCCTTATATCCTACGGTTACAAAATTCGTAATATCCATATCCAGGTTCATGTTCAGCATCTTAACTGCCTGCTCCGCTCCGCCGTAGGAGTAAGCTGCGTTAGCTTTCTGATAAGAATCGGTACCGATATTCAGGTAGGTATCACGATATATGCTGACCAGCTTGATATCACCGGTATCCATGTTAACACTGGCGATCATAACACTGTCGCTTCGGCTGCCCTTGTACAACTGGCTTTCTTTTGTCGCATCCACGCCGAACAATGCGATGTTCATATAGCCCTTCATGGTCTCGTCCTGCTGTACTTCTTCGGGAATCCGGAGTTCTTCGGTCTCTAAGACAGTGAATTTCGGGCCTTCGTTATTGGTATGTGTCATTACCAGATACAGTACTGCTACCATGACCAGGATCACTACGATCTCTATGCCAAAGATGATAACTTTTCTTCTCTTCTTGGCTGCACGCTGCTTCGCGGATTCTCTCTTTTGTCCGTTACTGCTGCCGGCAGGTCTCGATCCGGAAGGTCTCTGTCCGGAAGGTCTCTGTCCGGAAGGTCTCTGTCCCGCAGGTCTCTGTCCATTCCCGGAAGGTCTTCTTCCGCTTCCGGCAGGTCTCTGACCATTGCCGCCATGATAATTAGAATTTGTTGCCATCTTGTTTTCTCCTTGCATTCGTAAATATTTAATAAGCATTTTTATTGATGAATCCGGTAAAGAAGGTCATCAGAATAATCTTAATGTCAAACCCTACTGTCCAGTTCTCAATATAATAAATATCGTATTCGATCCTCTTCTTGATGGAGGAATCGCCGCGCAGACCGTTCACCTGTGCCCAGCCGGTCAGCCCCGGTCTTACCTGATGTTTTACCATATAACGGGGAATCTCTTCCTTGAACTTCTCCACGAACTGGGGGCGTTCCGGTCTCGGTCCCACCAGACTCATATCTCCCTTAAGGATATTAAACAGCTGCGGAAGCTCGTCAATACTGGTACGCCGTAAAATCTTGCCGATTCCCGTAACACGCGGATCGTTCCGCACTGTCCAGCCCTTTTTCTCTTCCGCCGCCGACTGCATTGCCATACTGCGGAATTTGTACATGTAAAACGACTTATTATGAAGTCCTACCCGTTCCTGCTCGAAGATCACAGGTCCGGGACTGGATAGTTTTACCAATATAGCCGAAAGTAACATGATCGGTGAAGTAATGATAATACCGAAGATGGAACCGACAATATCCATTGCCCGTTTGATCATCATGTTACCGGTATTCGTCAGGGGCACATAACGGATATTGATCACCGGCAGTCCCATCAGGTCCTCTGTATAAGGTCTGCTGGGGATCAGGCTGCTGTAATCCGGAATAAATTTCGTGTGCACACCGGACTTCTCACAGATGTCTACCACACCCTCCAGATAATCGTAATCCTTCAAAGACAATGTAATAGCGATCTCATCCAGTTTGTTTTCCGGCAGAATGTATTCCAGATTGCCAAGTGTTCCCAGGACTTTTACCCCTTTGTAGGTGGTGCCTCCCGGGATGTGTTCATCCAGAATACCACACACCACATATCCCCATTGAGGATTCGCAAGTATCCGGTCGATATATTCCTCCGCCGCTCTGGAATACCCCACCAGCAAAATATGCTTCAGGTTGTATCCCTTTTTACGGATAGACCGTAAGGCTTTGCGCATGAAAATACGGAATACGGAGGTCAGAAACACATTCAGGACATAAAAAATCGCCATGACGGATCGTGAAAAGTTGATCTCACGGATGATCATATACAGGATAATGATCAAAGCCGCCAGGCCAATGGTATTTGCCTGCAGAATGCTGTATATCTCATGTCTGCGGCGGACGGTTCTCTTCGGAGAATACACGTTGCACCGGTAATACAAAAACATATACCCGGGTACAATAAAGGGAAGCAGCATGTAGTAATCCTGAACTGGCAGGACACCGATTCCCGGACCGTCATTCAATATATAAAATTTGATATAATAGGCAAGGACAAAGGATGCTGCTGTGATCAGCGCATCTATTATCACAAGAAGCCTGTTAAAGACTTTCTGGTTGTCTTTTATCATATAGGTCACCCAATCTGTAAGTCTGAAAAGCTTCTTTTTAACGATTTCATTCTACAATAACGGTGGTTTTTTCTCAACTTAAGAATTTATGAAGCAAATTCTTAAGATTTCATAAGAATTCGAAAAATGTTCAGGTACAGCTGCCACTGGATCTTCACATAGTTCCACAAATGACTCCATTGAAAGCGTACTTTCGTCTGCTTTCCCACAGGTCCGACAGATCTCTTCAGACCATTCAACAATCCCTTCAGGTATAGTTTTCCCATTCTCTTCTTGCAAAAAAACAGAAATTTTATGCCAAATCCAAGCAAAAAAAATGGCAGATTCAGGATCCACTGAAAAAGCGGCATGTTTTTCCCGATGACACAGACATTATTGGCGGAGGACAGTTCTGTCTTCCGCATATTATACCGGGACCCGGTGGATGCACTGCCATAGTGCAGTACAGCTGCCGCAGGCTCGTACCGGTTCTCATAACCGTAGATCCGGGCGCGGTAACCGATATCCAGGTCCTCCAGATAGGCAAAATGGTTTTCATCAAAATAACCGATCTCTTCAAATACGGAACGTCTGTAAATCGCCGCTCCTCCACAGGCGGAAAATACGCTGACATTTTTTTCGTATTTGTCTGTCGGGCGTCCTTTTCCGCGGGAATACGCCCATCCCAGGACGCAGTAACGATCCCCGGCATCATCGATAAGCTCCGGCTTATCCCACATGAGCATCTTCGCACTGACGGAAAATATCCTCTCGTCCTCACGGATGGCATCGTACAATCCCCTCAGAAATCCCGATTCGACTTTGGTATCATTATTTAACAGAATCACATAGGGACTCTGTGCCTTACGGATTCCCAGATTCACTGCATGACAGAATCCGGTGTTTTCAGACATCGGGATCAGGCTCACTCTTACTCCCGACTTCCGGCACCATTCCTTTTCCAGATATTCCACACTTCCGTCCACGGAGGCATTATCGATGATCAGCACTTCGTATTCCGGAGCGTTCTCCTGTCTCTCACACAGAGAGGTCATGCACTCCGGCAGATATTTCATTCCGTTGTAATTTGGTATAACAACTGTTATTTCACTCATAATGTCTTAAACTCCCCCGGATATTCCGGCAGATAAAGCAATCTTCCCTGTTGCCGTAATGCTTCAGACAATCGCAGACTTAAGCTTCGGATGTCCACTCCTGCCGGCAGTACGGTTACATCAAATACCGGTTGCTCTTCGGGGTGTCTTCGTATCTCGGTATACGGAACTCCCACGATTTTCTCAAACACTTCCCTGCATTCTGTCCGGATACAGATACAGCGAAGATCCAGTGCCTGCGCATCCTGGGACAACTCCGCGCGGTGCAGATATCCGCCAAATCCCTTCGGCAGTCCTTCATAAAATACCGTTCCGTCTGCCGTCATTCTGCCGCCGATGATCCTGCCAGTCTTCCCAGACAATACTCTGCCCCCCACGGCTGCCACATCCGGGCGGTTCTGTAATACATCTGTATACTGTAAACGATAAAATCCCACATGCCTGGTCTCACAGGCAGTCGCAGGGATCCCCCGCAGTGCGGCATGATCCCGCAGAGCCCGAAGTCCCGCCTCGTAAGCGTATTTTTTGCTGTGGGGATTGGCTGCCGTGGATGCCTCGTGGCATCTCCAGTGATACAACACTTTGGGGATATGAAGAATGCTCTTCTCCCCGGCCTGCCCGTCCGTCGTCAGCACTTCTGCCACAGCCCGTAACACCAGGTCATAGTCCTGGGCGCCGTCACATTCCGGTCGGAATCGCAGCCTCTTTATCAGTTCCGCATCCATGACCAGGAAATGGCAGATATAGTTATTGCTCAGAATTAAATCGTAATTAAAGTTTTCTTTATGATTTGGATCATAGTATCTTGTCTCTTCTCCATCGCACTTATCCTCATCGGAATAGATGAAAGCGGCATTGACACCTCTGTCATATGCTTTGGTGACCGCGTCTGCCATTTCGTACAACGCATCCGGTGTCAATACATCATCATGATCCAGCAGACCGATATACTCTCCCTTTGCATAGGGCAGTGCCTGATTGGTATTGGCAGCAATTCCCGCATTTTCTTTCAGATGCACATAGCGGATCCTGGGATCTGCTGCGACAGGTTCTGTCTCCCCATCCGTCGGCTGCTCCTTCAAAAATCCCTGCTGCATTAACGTCTCCTCTAAACTGCGGTCCTCAGTAGCATCCGCCAGGATCAGTTCCCAGTGGGGATAGCTCTGTACAATAACACTTGTTATCATTCGTTTCAGATAGGTCTCCGGAGTCCGGTACAGGGGTACCACAATGCTGAAGGTAATGGGATTGTCCCATTTTCTGTCACTCTGCTTTTCCAGTTCCTCTTCCGAACAGGGTACAAAAAAATAGCGGTCTGTCTCTGTCAGGCGCTCCCTCACAGAGATCCAGGTTTCCCTCAGGCCGTTACGTTGCAGATAATATAGAGTTTTCTTAAGGTTTGCCTTGTTTAGCTTTGCCACAGATACCTCCGAGTTTTTAGAAATAGCAACAGCAGCCACCATTCGCAAAATCGCTCTTACGAGCTTTCCTTTTGCTCATGTTGGTTATCTCGCCCTATAAATAGTATTGTATATTCTTACGAACGCAAGCGTTCGACGTATATGCAATACTATTTACACTGCTCTGCTGTTGCCGCAAAAGAGCAAATCGTCCTGTCCGGACGATTCGCTCTTAAAAAACTATACTAATTTATAAAATTCTCACTTATAATACTGCCTTTACATCCTCGGTCAGCTTCTCTACCTTAGCCCGTGCATCCTCTAAGCTGGTCCCTTTGACGCCCATGTAGAACTTGATCTTGGGCTCGGTTCCGGAAGGACGTGCACAGCACCATGCATTATCGGGAAGCTCGAAGTACAGAACATTGGACTTGGGAAGCCCTGTGGTGGTCTTCTCGCCGGTCTCCATGTCAATGATGACATTGTTCTGGTAATCGCGGAACTTCTCTACCTTTAGATCTCCGAATGCCTTAGGAGGATTCTTACGAAGCTTCTCCATGATCTCGGCGATCTGTCTTGCACCGTCGATACCCTTCATGGTGATGGTGTACTGGGTCTCCTTGAAGTAACCGTACTTCTCATACATGGATACCATCATATCCCACAGAGTCATGCCATGCTTCTTGCAGTAAGCTGCTACTTCGCACAGACACATTACCGCTACAATAGCATCCTTATCTCTTGCGTGGGTACCTGCCAGACAGCCGTAGCTCTCTTCCAGGCCAAATACGTAGTTGTTGCTTCCGGTCTGCTCGAAGAGCTTGATCTGCTCGCCAATGAACTTGAATCCGGTCAGTACCTCGATCAGCTTTACACCGTAAGTCTGTGTAATAGGCTTGGTCATGTTAGTGGTAACGATGGTGGTTACCAGGGCAGGATTCTCGGGCATGGTACCGGTTGCAGTCTTCTCTCTTAAGATATATTCTGCAATCAGCATGCCGGACATATTACCGGTAAATGCCACATACTCGCCGGTCTTAGTATCTTTTGCATAGACACCCAGACGGTCTGCATCGGGATCGGTTGCCAGAACGATGTCTGCATCCTTCTCCTTCGCCAGACGTAAAGCATAGGTAAATGCCTTGGGATCCTCGGGGTTCGGATAATCCAGTGTGGTAAAGTTCGGATCCGGATTCTCCTGCTCGGGAACCACATAGACATGCTTGAAGCCTAACTCGGACAGGATACGTCTTACCGGCTTGTTACCGGTACCACATAACGGAGTATATACGATCTTGATGTCATCTGCCATTTCCTTGATAACATCGGGATGAATGATCTGCTTTTTCAGCTCTGCCATGTACTTGTCATCGATCTCTTTGCCGATCACTTCATAGAGTCCTGCTGCCACAGCATCCTCTCTGCTCATGGTCTTCACGGTATGATAATCCTTGATAGACTGTACTTCAGTAATGATGTCCTTATCGATAGGGGCGGTTACCTGTGCGCCGTCCTCCCAGTATACCTTATAGCCGTTGTACTCAGGAGGGTTGTGACTGGCGGTCACTACAATACCTGCGGTGCATCCTAACGTCCGAAGGGCAAAGGACAGTTCCGGGGTAGGTCTTAAAGATTCAAAAATGTATGCCTTGATGCCGTTGGCTGCCAGACATCTTGCTGCCTCATCAGAAAACTCGGGAGACATGCGGCGGGAGTCGAATGCAATTGCCACACCCTTACTCTGTGTACCGCGCTTGATAATATAATTGGCAAGACCCTGAGTTGCCTTACGAACGGTATATACATTCATACGGTTGGTTCCCGCACCGATCACACCACGTAAGCCGCCGGTACCGAATTCCAGTTCCTTGTAAAAACGATCTTCCACTTCTGCTTCATTGTTACGGATTGCCAGAAGTTCATCCTTGGTCTTCTGGTCAAAATAATCATCATTTAACCAGAAATTCAGTTCGTCCATATAACTCATTTTCCTATCCTCCTGTGTTATCGCTATCTTTCAATATCTTTTCATATCTTCAGTAAACGTTCTCCGGTGATATTTTACCATAGATTGCCTTTACTGAAAAGAATTATTTCATGTCAGCTAACTGCCGGATCCTTCAGTGCGTAATCGCTGCGATCAAGGGAGAAATTCGGGTTGTAATATGGATCTCCCGCTTCCAGTTCGGCCTTCCATTTTTCACGGAAATGCTCGGATTCTCTGTTGTAACGCTCGGCCTTTTCCCCCTGATCGTCCAGTCCTCTGGAGATGGATTCGTAATGATACAGCTCCGCAAAAGGTGTCCACACGTTCAAAAGTCCCAGTTTCCGCAATTTCAGACAGAAATCCACATCATTCAAGGAGATTACGAAGCTCTCGTCCAGACCTTCCACCTGTTCATACAGACTCTTTTTTACCAACAGACAGGCACCGGTCACAGCTGTGACGTTCTGGGTATAACACAGACGTCCCATGTAGCCTAAGTTCTGCACCGGTATCCGATAATGGGTATGTCCCGCGGTACGGTGTGCCCCCAGTCCGATGACCACGCCGGCATGCTGGATCGTCTTATCCGCATAGTACAGCTTTGCACCTACGGCACCTACATCCTCTCTCTGGGCATACATCAGCATCTCTTCCATCCAGTTGGCCGTGATAACTTCCGTATCGTTATTCAGTAACAGGATATATTCCCCGGAAGCATAAGATACGCCCAGATTATTCACTGCGGAATAATTGAAATCTCCGTGATAAGTCACTACCGAGATCCTTCCATCTTCGCTGTGCAACACACCACCGTCATGACCGCAGACTGTATGCAGCTTGCATCTTTCTTCATAAGAATCGTCACCGGACACTCCTAACAGCTGGGAATAATAATCCTTGATCTGTGGCGTTGTACTGTTGTTCTCTACGATAATGATCTCGTAATTGCTCCAGGTGCTGTTCTTCTGAATCGAAGTGATACAGCGTTTCAGATCCTCAACGTGATCCTTATTGGCGATCACGATGGAGATCTTCGGATCTCCCAGAATCTGATAGCGAATACGGAAAATCGTGGCACAGGCCCTGGTACTGGTAATCTGAAAATGCTTAAAGCCATGCTTTTTCAGATGATCCGCCACAGCTCCCTTTGCTGCCTCAATGGCATAGGGCTTCGCGTCAATGCTGGCTGCGGTACTGCCCTCATGACTTCTCCAGTAGTACATCAGTCTTGGAACATGAACGATTTTTTCCGCTCTGTCGGTGAGACGCAGGATCATATCATGATCCTGGGCACCATCAAATGCGGTACGGAACAGTTCCTCTCCTTCTAAGAGCTTTCTGGAAAAGACACTGAAATGGCAGATATAATTATTTGCCCGCAGATTGTCCGGTGCATAGTCCGGCTTAAAATGCATGGTCAGCATTTTATTAATATCATTTTCCTTGAAAGTGGTCTCGTCACAATAGAGATAATCCGCACCCCGCTCATTGATCTCCTTCACATACGCATACAGTACGGAAGGATGTAAAATATCATCCTGGTCAAACAGACCGATATAATCTCCCGTTGCCAGCTTATAACATTCATTCGTATTATAAGAAATGCCGCCATTGTGATCCAGATGCTTATAGACGATACGGCCGTTTGCCTTCGCTGCATATTCCCTGCAAAGTTCCCCGATATAGGAATGCTCCTCGTCGGAACCGTCTGCCAGACACAGTTCCCAGTTCTGATACGTCTGATTCATGACACAGTCCAGCATCTGGATCTGGAACTCTCTCTTATTGTTCCACAGTGGAACCAGAATACTGATCTTCGGCATATAAGGGAAGACTGCCTCTTCCTCCATTTTGCGCTGTTTGGCATCCGGAAAACTGCCGGTGCCGTAGGATTCCATGAGGCTCTTCTGATGGCTCTTGTTGCGGAGCTTACGTAAGATATCCTTCGGTCCGCCGCAATGGGACAAGCGTTCCCTCTGTCTCTGCGCGAAATGGATCAGACTTCTCGCCGGACCCGTGGCTTTCCAGAATTTATTCTTTTTGATCCGGTCCAGCTTGAACTGCAGGTCCTCTTTTTCCGATTCCAGCACTACGATCTTATCTGCCAGATCCGCACATTTCTCGTGCTCTCTCTCGTAGGCTTCCTTATAGTTGATTTCTGTATTGTTCTCTGACATATTAATCTCCATTTCGCAGACATTTTCTTGTTTCATAGGCCATCGCAATATAATCTGCGATTCCCTTATGATAAGAGCTGTTATACAACGTCTGCGCAGTGTCCCTTGGTTTATTCTTCCGGCGCAGATTTTTCCACTACCATATATTTTCCCGTGTCATTCCACAGTCGCAGCTTGCTGACACGATTCACTGCAAGTACCGCAATGCGATAAGTTCCGGCCGGCAGCCTTTCTCCCTTTCTGCTGACGCAGAAGCCGCCCAGTGCCACATTTTTCTGATCCGGGAGATTCTCCTCCAATTCCTGACGATAGGCGGGCAGAAGCTTCATGGACCGGATCTGCTGATTTTCATGCTCCGCAGTCTGCGCAGCATCCGCACCGGACGTGGGAAGCAACAGCAGGTATTTATCATAACATGCATTATCATCTCCCAGGATCACACTGTAACCCTGGATCCGCGCCGGTCCCGCGGTCTCCACCCGGGCCATCAGACAGTCATCCTTACGGATGTTCTGTAACTGTTCTGCCACCGAACTTCCTGCCGCATCTGCAAACGGTGTCCACGCCGGCTCCTGTAAAATATTCCGGTCTGTGATATAAGCCGGAACCACACGACTGTCCAGTCCCTCTCTGTTAAGTCCCATGGGATAAAAAGGATCCTCTCCGGAAAACTGCGGATGCATCTGGTAGAGCATTCCTCTCTCCTCCGCCAGTCGTTTCATTTTCTCCGGGGTCTCATCGTTTCCACGGCTCAGGGATTCATGGTGATATGCGAACCGGTCATTCAGCACCACATTAAAATATCCCATCTCCACCAGACGAAAGCCCAGATCCACATCATTATAAGCTACCCGCAGGGCTTCTCTAAAGCCTCCGGCCTCCCGGAACACCTCTGTGCGAAGCATAAGACAGGCTCCCGTCACTGCCACACAGTTCTGATCATAGATGTTCCGTCCGAAATAGTAGCTCCGGTTGTCTTCCATAAATTGCAGCTTATGCACCGGCCCCACCGGCAGATTGACGATTCCGTCATGCTGAATGGTCACAGAATCCGGATAATACAGTTTCAGTCCAACACTGCCCACATAAGGCTGCAGCGCCTTTGACACCATTTTGTCCAGCCAGTCATCGTCGCAAAGCTCTATATCATCATTCAGAAAAAGTAATACATTTCCCTCGGCCGCTTTGGCACCGCGGTTACACATAGCAGAAAAATTAAATTCCACCGGCTCATAGATATAACGCGTCGGTATTCCGTCATTACAGATCTGTTGCACCAGCTGCCTGATTTTTCTCTCATTTTTCTCACAGCTTCCGTTATCCACCAGCAGGATCTCGATGGGAATCCCTCCCTTGTGGCGTCTTGTCAGAGACAACAGACATTTTTCCAATACCTCCGGATTGTCCTTGGAGGGAATGACTACGGAGACTGTTAGAAAACGCTCTGTCATTGCGAACCAGCGCGCACGCTGGTGTGGCAATCC
>OKRU01002468.1_pt1 | contig 16488 bp, 12 predicted proteins | sample 1601131 | NCBI WGS metagenome assembly OKRU01 (sample SAMEA3541558, study PRJEB24748) | human gut metagenome | biome: human gut; feature: human-associated habitat; material: faeces | place: China | collected 2012
AGCCGGTGTCTGTTTTTTCTTATTAAAGCAAGCAAAAAGGACAATTATCAACTTGGAGATAAAGAATTTACCACCAAATTTAATTTAAATAGGCTATAAATAGTAATATGGAAAAAGTGAAAATCGGAGAAAACTCCAGAAAAGTATGACGAATACTTATACATGCAAGAAAAGTCTCTGTGAAAGAACTTTGCAGCTTGACCTGCCTGAATATAGACGATGTAATGCTTGCTGTCGGATGGTTGGCAAAAGAGAACAGTTCTTTTTATCGAAAAGAAAGCAGATTCTTTTTATGTCAGCGACGGTTCTGAGTATTACTTCTGCTTCGGATAGGACATGCAGATGAAAGAACGAGGGTGTGTCGAAACTCGTATTCACCACAGATTGCTCTGTGGTGAGTCATGACACACTCTCGTCGTTCTTTATTCTCCTTTTGCCTTCATCAGTTTCCCGGCTTTGAGGTCAATGTAGTAAAGCATTCCCCGGGCTATCTCCATGCGCCCGATCTCCTTACCCGGAAACTCGGCCAGCACTCCGAGCAGGTCTCCTGTCTCCGGATCATAACGCTGTATTTTCCCACTCTTCTGTACCGACATCAGTAATTCGCCTCCGTAGGCAAGCAGTCCGAGCGGTTGAATATCATCGTACTTAAACACGGCATCGGAAGTGATATGTGTCTCTTCACCGAACACGATCTCCATTTTCGACGGAGTGAACACTTGCACACTCTTGTTGTACCAGTCGGTCAGATACATACGCCCGTCATACTCTGCCATACCATGGATACGGGCCTGATAGTCATATCCGACTCCTTCGGGCACTTTCACCTTTCCGATCCAGGGAACCCGGAACGCAGGTTCGGTAACGGCTTCATAAATCCAATAGCCGCGAATGGTATTTTTATCACGCACCATCAGTCTCTCGCCACACTCACGAAGTCCGTAGCAATGGGTCATGCTATAAATATCGTCTCCCCACTTTCCGTCTGAACGCCCGATGGCATTGACAAACTGAAGGGTGCGACGGTCAAAAATATTAATACGGGAGTTGTACATACCCACAAAGATATAACGGTCAGAAACAGCCATGTCGCCTATCTCGGCATTAAAGGTCTCTTTGACACCTTTCCGTACCCATGAATCGATACGTCCGATCAGTTCGCCTGTCGTCAGGTTCAGCAACAGCACGGAACGGTCAGCGGCATTGGTATTGGCAACAAACAAAGTGTCCCCCTTGACCCGTACGGACCGGGGAGTGAAATTGGCCGGAAGCACTCCGGGAACAACCACTTCGCCGGCATCTGTAAAAGTGGTGTAAACCGGCTCTTGGGGAGGAGTACTGCCCTTATCTGAAGGTTCTTCGTCCTTGGAACAGGATACACACAGGGCAAATATCAATAATAACAGATATAAAAATTTCAAATTCATGCTTGATTGTTTTCTCACCACAGACGACACAGAAAGTTTTCTTCTCTTAAACCGTCATCCGGATATAGAGGAGTGTACAAACCTGCATAATCTGCAGCGAATCGTAATTATTCATTTTTTTAGTCCAGCTCGGATATTTCAACAAACATAACTTTCCCCTGTATCAGCCGGGGAGCATTGGCATTGCGCCCTGCAAGATAGAATGTATCATTATGGAAAAAGAGGCGTCCGGGAGTTCCCAGCCCCACTCCTCCGGCAAAGGATGAATAAGAGCCGAGCTCTTTCCCGGTACGGAGGTCTACTCTCACGATGCGGTTATTTGCGCAGACAACATACATTTCGTTCTGAAAGAATCCCATACTGAGCGGTTTGTTCGGCATGCGGTAAGAGCGCAAAAAGCGTACCGGCTCTCCCTTGACCGCCACGGTGGCGGGATCGATCACCAGGATGCGTGAGGTTTCGTAGTCGGACACATAGATCAAGCCTTCATGCCGCGCAACGGACTCAAGATTAAAACCGTTATTAGAAGACGTACTGTCCGTATTCTGAGCAAAGACAGGAACCTTAAAACGATTTTCAGGCGTACAATCTGAAATCTGCACCACTTTAATCTTCTGTTTGTCACGGATGAACAATTTATCACCAGCCACTTCGGCCGCTTCGCATTGCAACAGAGAACTCGACTGCCATCCGGTACGCCCGATGGTGGTCACATACGAATAATCGTTCCGTCGGAACAGGTCGATCCGGGACGAACGGTTCACCACAAAGATGTAATCGCTGCTGACCGCCACATCCATCACCTGATTGTCGAACTTCTCGTTTTTCCCGTTGTAGGTCCAGCCGGTCAGCGAATAAAGCAACTCCCCGGTCGAAGCGCGTACCACCCACACACCGTCAGAACCTTCGGCACGGTTGGCAATGAAAAGAGTATCGCCCGAACGCCGCATTCCCACCGGATTGTAATTTTGGGTCCCCACTCCGACAAAGGCGGCATCCAGCTCTTTATCGAAAGTCAATGTAAGGATGGAGTCAGTCGTGAAACTGAATCCGGGGGCACTATTTTTATCGCATGCGGCAAAGGTGAGCAGCAGGACTGCCAGTACCGTCAGTATATTATGTCTCTTCATCATAGCTCTATGTCGGGATTGTCGGCATCATTGATGCCGGGATTATAATCATTGTAACTCTTAAAGGGATTGATGATATAAGGCAGCATGCGGTGCTTCATCATGTAGCGATACACTTTCGGTACTATTTCATCGGGCACCGACCCGTAACACAGGCTGCTAGAATGACCATAGCCCAGACAGTGCCCTAGCTCGTGAATCCAGACATGAAGCACCCAGTTGCAATCGATTGCCACCCGGTTCTGGTAGAAGAATCCGGCCAGATATTCTTCACGCAATCCCAAAGCATTTCCTCCACCGAGCCCGGCGATACCGGAACCGGTAACCACTCCGAACACAAGACTTTGTTTATTGAGAATCGAATTCAGTAGCCCTTCACGGTCGATCTCCTTTCCTGCATCATTGTGAATGCTACCTTTGTAGTTCATCAATGAATCACGAAAAATTTCGGAACTGAACATGACAGCCATATTCACCGCCGATGTGGCATAGTAGCGGGCTGCATTTGCTGTCATGACTCCCCAGTTTCCACTGCCGTACTTTCCCATCTGGATACGGGTTTTCATCTTGATGGTCTTCAGCATATCGAATACAGAGTCGTTGCACGAAAGCAGCAATTCATACTGGTCGGGCGACAGCAGTGCCAGATTATTCACACGGACAGGCTTTCCACTCTTCGAAGCGTAGACGGCCTCTCCCATTTTCAATGGAGAATCAAGTTTGATGTTATAAAAACCGGGGACTTCCTCAAATTGCATCAATTGGATGGTGTCACGCAAATGGGGCATCGTCAGCCAAAGGGAGACTTCCTTGAAATCGTGCGCCATGCCGTTGAACAGCCGGAGCTTTCCATCCGCCATCGAAACATTAAAGGGGTTATTCACATAGAAGGCACGATCGGCGGAAACAATCTCGTCCACGCTTTCGCCATCTTCAAACATCTGTTCTCCCTGATCGAGAAACTCTTGTGCCGTCATCTTCGTCAAAGCAGGCGGAGTGCCAAAAGCATCGAGAATATCGGCTGTATCATCATCCTGACAGGCACACAGCGAGAATGCCAGAAGCGAGATACACAGAATTAGCTTTCTGTTCATAGTGTAGGGTTTATTCATTTTGAGGGCGCAAAGATAATATAAAAAATATTTTTCCCACAAAAAGATTCTTCCGGATAATCGGAGCGAAACATCGCTAATCGCATACCCGATTACCACACAGGCTTTTGGGCAGAAACGGTTTATAATAAAAAAACGGCCGATCTGCCAAATCCATAAATGATTCTTTGTAAATTTGCACATAGTTATTAGATAAACATTATGAAGAAACTCTTTTTATGGGCACTGTCAGCTTTGTTAACCCTTCCGGCAGCGGCTCAAGACTTCGTCCCCGAAGCCTCGTTTTACGGCGAAAACTACTGGACACCCGACACACTGGGTAACCATCGCGCCATTGTTTCCGTGAACACTCCCGCCTCCGTAGCGGAAGCTTATATCCCCTGGCGCAGACGTGACGCCAATCCCGAACAAAAAGGGATTATTGTGATCAATGTATCTACCGGCAAAGCGGTAGACAATGTACTTCCGGTGGAAATCAACCGTGAATACGGACGCATCCGATTTGACGCAAGCGGAAATGCCGGAGATTATTATGTGTACTACCTCCCCTACCACACCTCGGGAGGGCCCTATCCGAAAGTAAACTATCCTCAGCAACCGGATAAGGCGGATCCGCAATGGAAAGCAACCTGTAAAGCCACTCCGGCCGGAAAGGCGGTACAAGCCAAGCTGGTACGTTTCGAATCGCTGGGCAGTTTCAACAGCTTCTATCCGATGGAAATCATCGCCACAGCACAGGAGAAGCAGGCATTGATCGATGCTAACAGCAACAAGCCCTTCCTGCTGTTGCCCGAAGACCGTAAATATCCCATCCGCATGTTCGATGATCTGTCATACCGCCAGGTGACGCAAGGAGCCACAGGCGAGTTTTTCGGTGAAGCGGATCTGAACGAATACTATGTGCTGCAACTGGGACTGTGGGCATTCAAGAATCCGGTGAACGGAGTCAAAGTAACCTTTACCGACCTGAAAGGAAGGAACGAAAGTATACCTGCATCGGCTCTTACGTGTTTCAACACGGAAGGAACCGACTGGCTGGGACGCCCGATACATCCGGAGGTAAACGTCGGTAAAGGCCGTGTACAACCTTTATGGATCGGCATCCAGATGCCGGAACATGCCGGCAGAGGGATCTACCGGGGCACGGTCACCGTGAGCGACCTGAGCGGTGCTTCACAGGAAGTGAACATAGCCATTAACCTGTCGGACAACGTACTGGTGGACAAAGGAGACGGAGACTTGTGGCGTTTGTCACGTTTGCGCTGGCTGAATTCACAGTATGCAGTCAATAACCGGCCGGTGAAGCCATTCATTCCGATAAAGGTGGCAGACCGTACAATCAGCGTGCTGGGACGCAGCGTCACTGCCGGCGAACTGGGACTGCCGGCTTCCATCCGGAGTTACTTCACCGAAGAGATGACTTCCATAGGCAAAGAACCCAAAGACATTCTGTCACAACCGATGGAATTTGTCATTCGCCAGAATGGAAAGCCACTGCCCGTCACCATCACTTCACCGCTAAAGTTCGGCAAGAAGGAAGACGGAACGGTAAGCTGGACCGCTACCGGAAAAGCAGGGGCACTGGAGATAACAGTACTTGCAAGTATGGAATTCGATGGTTTCATGAATTATCAGATCAAAGTAAAGGCTGCCGAAAATACATCGGTAGACGATATAGCCCTGTTAACTTCCATGCCGGCAACAACGGCCAAATATCGTTTGGGAATGGGTTATGAAGGCTCACTGCGCCCGAAAAGCAACCAATGGAAATGGAATGTGGAACGGAATCAGGAAGGTTTCTGGTTTGGCGATGTAAACGCCGGCATGCAATGCCTGTTCCGTGCAGAGAACTATCGCCGTCCGCTAAACACAAACTTCTACAAAATGCAACCGTTGAACATGCCTCCATCCTGGTTTAACGATGGTAAAGGCGGCATCAGCTATAAAGAGAAAGGAAACCAGGTAGACATCAAGACATACAGTGGCAGCCGTACCCTCCAAAAGGGCGAAGAGCTGAACTTCGACTTCTTGGTATTGGTAACTCCCTTCAAGCCCATCGACACGATGAAGCAATGGACCGACCGCTACTACCACGGATACCAGCCTGCCGAGAAACTGAAAGAGGGCGACGCACACGCCTACCAAGCTGTAGACGTTGTGGGAGAAACAGGAGCAAACGTTATCAACCTGCATCACGGCAATGCGGTGAATCCGCATATCAACTATCCTTTCTTCCGCCCTGCCTTCATGAAGCAGTACGTAGACGAATCGCATGCCAAAGGATATAAAGTGAAAATATACTATACGGTACGCGAACTGACGAACCATGCACCGGAGCTGTTTGCCCTGAAGAGCCTTGGACACGAAATCTTCTCACCGGGCAAGGGAGGAGGCTATGCCTGGCTACAGGAACATCTGGACGGCGACTACATCGGAGCCTGGTTTGTAGATGCTTACAAGGATGCGGCAATCGTGAACACCGGCATTTCACGCTGGCACAACTTCTATGTGGAAGGACTGAACTGGCTGACAAAAAATGTCGGCATCGACGGAGTCTATATCGACGACCTGGCTTTCGATCGTAACACGATGAAACGCATCCGCCGGGTACTGGAAAGTAACCGTCCCGATCCGCGCATCGATGTCCATTCAGCCAATCAGTTCAATCCGGCCGACGGTTACATCAACAGCATATTCCTTTACATGGAGCACATGCCTTACCTGGACCGCCTTTGGTTTGGAGAATACTTTAAATACGAAAAGTCACCGGAATACTGGCTGACAGATGTATCGGGTATCCCCTTCGGCATGATGAGCGAAATGTTGCAGGATGGCGGCAATCCTTATCGGGGCATGCTGTACGGGATGACCGCACGCGAACCAATGGAATCCGTCCCCTCACAACTCTGGAAGGTGTGGGATGCATTCGGCATAAAAGACAGCCGCATGATGGGCTATTGGGTATCCTACAATCCAGTGAAGACAGGACGCAATGACGTTCTGGCAACCTCGTTTGTGAAAGATGGCAAAGTAATGATTGCCATTGCCAGTTGGGCAAAAAAAGACAGTGATATAAAACTGCAGATAGATTGGGAGAAACTGGGCATTGATGCTGATAAAGCCAGGCTGACGGCTCCTGACATCAAAGGTTTCCAGGAAGGATTCAGCCTGTCGCCAAAAGATAAAATAAAAGTTCCCAAAGACAAAGGGTTCATCTTTATTCTGGAATAAAAGTAGATACATGAATGGGGGCGTGCCGAAAATGCTGACCAGGCGGGAAAGTACATCCCGGCACACCTCCATTTTTAAACTGACTCAGTCTAATTTTCGAAGCTAATATATAAAAAAACAGACATATTAGAAGAATCCACAAGATTGACAAAATTCACTTGCAGCCAATGCTACGGCCTCAGGTTCAATTGTAAAAAACAAAATTTTCCGGTATCGGATTTTCTTTCTTTTCCTCGTCATCCTCACGCTGAGAAGCAGTTAACAGTAATACTCCATAGTCCGTGTCATTATCAGTCTATTGTTGTTGATATTATATAAAAAATGTTTTTGATTCTGAGCATAAGTCCACACTGCAAGTCCTGCTCTTTATCATACTTAGATAGATGCCTTAGTAATTCTCAATAATAACATTCCCGAATATATCTTTTTTAATAATTTGCTTTTTCCCATGATTATCTTCGATTATTTTATTACCGAATATATCTGTCTTAATGGTCTTTTTATAACCTTTATTATTTTCAATGACAGTATTTCCAAAGATATCTTTTTTGATGCTTTTCCTATTACCGCGATTGTCCTCAATGACAGTATCTCCAAAGATGTCTTTCTTGATAGTTTTCCTATTACCATGATTGTCCTCAATGACAGTATCTCCAAAGATATCTTTCTTAATGGTTTTCCTATTACCGTGATTGTCCTCAATGACAGTATCTCCAAAGATGTCTTTCTTGATGGTTTTCTTTCCTTGATTAGTTACCGAATGTCCATGATTATTTCCGATAGAATTTGCACCATAACTCCCTGTTATCCGAGGGATCAGAATAAACTGAACTGTAAATAGAATAAATAAAATCTTTTTCATGATGTTTTTTTAGGTTTGCAACAAAAGTAAAGCAGGAAAATCATACCTGATCTGTGAATTCTATAATTACTTATAGGGAAAAACCTAAATTTATATGGATTTAAACGGTAAGAACTTATAAAGTACCCCAATTCGCACATCAAAAATCAAGCATCTATACCACTAAAATCAGTACATATCGGGACATCCACTCCAGAGTGAATACTAAAACAATCTGCAAGTAACGTTTGGCAATAAGAAAACAATCAGCACATGCAAATAGCATAAGCATAAATAGAGTTTTTTTCTTGGAAAAGCTGAAATAAGAACTGGTACCTATATAGATAAAGTGGATGGTAAAAAAAATATTATTTTTTCGGCTCTGCATAAACGATATAACGTGTAGAGTCTTCTTCATCAGGTAACAAGACCGCATTGGTATTATCCGTCACCCATTATAGCACACGGATAAGCATTCGGATATTCTTTTTGCTCAGAAAACAAATCGTTATACAGTCGAAATATCTTTTGTTTATCCTTCTTATCTTCATAAGTAGGTTGTGAATAGAGTAAGCAGAGGTAATTGTAAAGTGAATTGTAGCTATGACTCATGCATAATAAAATAATCCCTCAAAATTTAGGGACGATCCCGAATTCAGATATGATCCTTTACTCCCTTTTCTTTAAGAGGTTCCTGGCGTTTTTTTTAAAATTTCCCTAATATCATTGATTATCAAGGAAATTAGCAAATACAGTTCTTACATTCGACTAAATTAGTCTTGATTTAAATTATATATCTATTTCTTTAATGCGTTCCAACTGCCTATTTAGAAAGTAGTCAGAATACTTAGTGTAATCCCCCGTTTCATAAAATCGAATCAACCCTTTCCTGTAATTCAAAATATCAGCATCTTTTGCTGAATATACAGGAATAATATCAGCATTCATCATGACAACACTTTCTATCATGCGAGAAGTTCTTTTATTCCCATCTATAAAAGGTTGCAGCCGTGCAATATTACAATGTAAGAAAACTGCCTTTTCCAATGGATTAGTATAAACGTCTTGCTCATATAATATCTCTCCCAATTTACTTTTTATTTCTTGCAAATCTTTTGGAGGAGCATAATCAGTACCGCTGATCCTAACTGCACGTGTCCTTAAAAAGCCTGATTCCTCATTAGAAACCAAACCTGTGGAAATAGATTGATGAAGTCTGAAAAGAGTACATTCATCTATAATCTCCTTATTTTTCTCTTGATGAATATATTCCAGTTCGGAAATGAATGTATTATATAGATTTTTCAGCATTTTAGCATCTTCATATTTCTTTTCGGAAGTGATGCCGTCCTTAAGTAATGCTTCTGTTTCAACATAGGTATAGGTATTACCCTCTATTCTCCCCGAATAATAGCACCATACAACAGCCAAGTCTTTTATCTCGCTTGAGTAAAGTTCCGACAATTTAGCCAAAGGGCTTTCAAGAATGAATGTTGCTTTTTGGCATTGTTCCTTATTGAAGATATGTTTCATATATCCTATCTATTGCTTAAAAGAGAGATTTTATTTCTCGATTTCATTATTATGCAAAACTACTAAAAAGTACTTAGATACAGCACACTTCCATTATAAAAGTTCTATTCTTAACACCCACCTCTAAGTTTTTGGCACACGCCACATCCTTGTCTATATAATCAGTAAAAATCTTTCCCCATCTTAACGCATAATAACACACGGCCTTTATATCCGGGAATTGCTTGAACAGGATTCCAGCCCTCCGTTTTTGGCTGTCCGTCCACTTGCCCGGTGCCTTGAACAGTAGATACCGGCTTCTAGCCAACAATTGCCAAAGAGTATCCTCAAGGAAGAGGATGAAGCAAGTTGCTCAGGAGACATGATTGACTAAATCAAAGTAAGCGAGTATGCCTGAAGGGAGGAACATAGTCAAGATTTTTACGGTGAGCCCCTTCTAATCCTAAAAAGAAAAAACTCTTGTAACATATACTGAAATTCAGTTAGTTACAAGAGTTTTTTTAAGAGGTTCCTGGCGGATTCGAACCGCCGTACACGGTTTTGCAGACCGCTGACTAAGCCACTCATCCAAGGAACCTTGTTTCTCGTTTGCGGTTGCAAAGGTAGTACAAATTTTGAAACTACCAAACTATCTGCAACAATTTTTCTTTGTATTCTTTTTCTTGGACGAGCACTCCTTCTGCTTCTTTTCCATCATATCCTTTAATTCACAGCCACTTGCACAACTCGCACAAGGGTTATCATTTTCCTTCACACGACGAAAAAAAAGATAAATACCATAAAGAATACGGGCTACGCACAATACAATCAGTAGCCCGACTACCCATTCCTGCCAATTCATAAAAACATTCCTCCTATCTGATAGACGGCAAATGAAACAAGCCATGCCAACGCCGTGGTATATCCTGCCGTGAAGATAGCCCACTTCCAACTACCGGATTCCTGCTTGATGGCTACCAACGTGGCAATGCACGGGAAGTAGATTAACACAAACAGCATATAGCTAAATGCCGCAAGCGGTGTAATCGGAATTCGTTCGGCCAAACTGACTACATCGGCATCGGCATCATTTGTATAGAGTACGCCAAGTGTACTTACCACCAATTCTTTGGCACCGACACCGGAGAGCAAACCGATACTCAGCTTCCAGTCGAAGCCCAACGGTTTGAGCACAGGCTCCACTGCCTGACCGATTTGACCAATATAAGAATTTTCCTGCTGTTCTGCCTGGGTAGGGTAAGCATCGTGATCGGGATAATACCCCAAGAACCAGATAATGATAGAAGCAATCATGATGATTCCTCCCATCTTTTTGAGGTATTGCGCACCTTTCTCCCATGTATGGCGGAAGATGGATTTCATGGTCGGCATACGATAAGGAGGGAGCTCCATCACAAACGGAGTATCATCCCCTTTGACCAGAAAACGACTGAACAGACGCGCCATGATAACTGCCAATGCAATGCCGATAGCATAAATAGCCAATAGGACCAAGCTACCATTCTTTGGGAAAAAAGCACCGACCAATAACAAATAGATAGGCAAACGGGCACTACATGACATCAATGGATTAACAAGCATGGTAATCAAACGGCTCTTTCGGTTTTCAATAGTACGCGAAGCCATAATAGCAGGTACATTACAACCGAAACCCATAATCAAAGGAATGAACGACTTGCCATGCAAGCCCATCTTGTGCATCAATTTGTCCATGATAAATGCCGCCCGTGCCATATATCCGGAATCCTCCATCAGTGATATGAAAAAGTACAGAATCAGAATTTGCGGCAGGAACACAATGACACCGCCCACACCGTTTATAATTCCGTTAGTCAGCAAATCCGCCAACGGACCGGGAGCAAAGTTCTCCTGTATCAGTTGTCCTATCCAGCTCATCCAGGAGGCAATCCATCCTTTAGGATATTCTCCGATGACAAAAGTGGCTTCGAACATGAGCCATAGGAAGAGAACGAACAGAGGAAAACCAAGCAACTTGCTGGTGACAATATGGTCAATCAACTTTGTGTTGTCTTTTTTATGCATGGGATTTTCATGATAAGTCTCCCGGAGTGCTCCTGATATAAAGCCATAGCGGGCATCTGTGAAAGCGGTTTCCGAATCAGTCTGCAACAAATCTTGAATGGTGTTTATAGCCTTTTCTCTCACTGCCATCAGCCGGGAATAATTCCCCCATCCTTTGACCATTCTTTCTATCTCCACATCCTTTTCCAATAGTTTGATGGCAAGGAAACGTTTGGAAAAACGCTCGGCTACGTTCCCGTAGATTTCCAATTCCTTATGCATACTATCAATTTCCGTTTCCAGCGTATTGCCATAGTTTATGTGTATATGGCGCGTCAGCGGTTCTTTGTCCTCATACACCTCTATGATTTTTTTCAGCAAGCTGTCTATGCCGAAACCGGTTTTGCCGATAGTGGGTATAATCGGTGCACCTATCATCCGTGCCAGAGATACATAGTCGAACCTGTCGCCTTTCTTCTCAAGTTCATCATACATGTTCAAGGCAATGACCATGCGGGTATCCATGTCAATCAACTGGCTGGTAAGATATAGATTCCGTTCAAGATTCGACGCGTCAATCACATTGACAACAATATCCGGATGGTTTTCTTTCAAGTATTTACGGACATACAGTTCTTCCGGAGTATAGGTGGACAAGGAGTAAGTTCCCGGAAGATCTATGATTTTAAATGTATATCCGTCCTGGGTGAACACCCCTTCTTTAGCATCTACCGTGACTCCACTGTAATTGCCTACATGCTCATGCGCTCCAGATGCAAAATTGAACATAGATGTTTTTCCACAATTCGGATTACCGACCAGTGCAATATTGATAGTTTTCCCTCTGTCTTTGGCAAATCGAATAAAATCTTCGTGTGAAAGAGTAGTAAGTGTATTAACCTGTGACTCCATGTCTGTTATTGTACCATATTCATGTTGATATTCATTCATGCTTACAACTTCCACCAGCTCTGCATCACTTTTGCGAAGAGAAACATTATAACCCATCACCTTGTAATAGACAGGATCGCCCAAAGGCGCGCTTCGGACAACCTCCACCTCTTGTCCCTGTACAAATCCCATCTCGATAATGCGCTTTCTGAACGCCCCTCTACCGAGTACTTTCGTAATGATTCCTTTGTCATCCTTTTTTAAATCAGAAAGTTTCATGTCAATATTTTAATGTTTGATTTTTATCTTTTATCGGCAAAGTTAGAGCGGATTATTTGCAATCTTGTTGCATGTTTTTTGTTATTGTTTTGATAAAAAACTGTAATACAATAATTAATGTTATTTCTAAACTTGTTTGCAACAAGATTGCAAATAAAAAATTGTATCTTTGCAGTGTTAAAACAGATAAAGAATACTGCATGGAAAAGGCAGTATAAAATACCGCCTTTTCCACTTGATAGCTTTACTGATTGTTGAACTTTAAAAATTCATATCCATGTCAATAAAGCAATGTGAAGACAGACTGCTGGACAGGGGACTACGTCCGACCCCGGCAAGAATCCTAACTCTACGTAAATTATCCGAACTGGAATATCCTGTTTCTCTGCTTGAACTTGAGACTATGCTTGACACATTGGACAAGTCTACCATTTCCCGTTCATTGGCTGTACTTCTGAAACGTCATGCCATTCATTCATTTGAAGATGGAAGCGGATCAACCAAATATGAGATTTGCAGAAGTACGGCGGAACATTGTCCTATAGAAGAGCAACATGTACATTTCTATTGTGAAGCTTGCAACAGGACATTCTGTATGAAGGAGTATAAAATCCCAGTAATCAGCCTTCCCAATGGCTATGCAATCGAAAACATCAATTATACCATAAAAGGGGTATGTCCTGAGTGCCAATATCAACAACGAAAGGTATTGACAAATTAGGAAAAGACAATACCACATAGCTGTAAATATTGAATTTAATATAGAAAGAGACTCCTTATAGTAATTCTTATGGAGTTACTCTTTCTTTATCATCATTGTTGTCAGTGGGCTAAAATTTCGGGCTCTGACTCTGTGATTAAAATGGTATACTCCCATTGTGCAGACGGCAGGCGGTCTTCTGTATAAACAGTCCATCCGTCTGATTGATCCATCACGACTTTCCAAGTACCCATATTAAGCATCGGCTCTATGGTTAATGTCATACCAGGAACCAATAGCATACCTGAGTTCTTTCTACCATAATGCAACACTTCCGGCTCCTCATGGAACTGTATTCCTACACCATGACCGCAAAAATCACGAACTACAGAAAAGCCATTGCGCTTGGCATGGCGCTCTATTACATGACCTACATCACCCAAAAAAGTAAACGCCTGAGCGGCTTGCACTCCCTTTTTCAGACACTCTTCAGTAACACGTACCAGCTTTTCTTTTTCTGAAGAGGTTTTCCCAATAATAAACATCCGTGAAGCGTCTGCATAAAAACCGTTAACTATCGTTGTACAGTCTACGTTTACAATATCACCTTCATGGAGCACCTGATTCTCATTAGGAATGCCGTGGCACACCACTTCATTAACCGAAATACAACAGCTATTCGGAAAACCGTGATACCCCAATGTTGCAGGAATACCCCGGTGATCCATGGTATATTCATACACCAAACGGTCTATTTCTGCGGTACTGATACCTTCCCGAATATTTTTCTCCACACAATCCAATACAGCTGTATTCAACAGTCCACTTTTCCTTATTCCTTCAATTTGTTCCGGCAATTTAATGAGTTTTCGTGAGGGAACCAGTCTGCCTTTTTTTTCCCAATACATCACTTTTTTATCAACTTCTGTCAAAGGCATGCCCGGAATGGGATGCCATTGATACTTTGCTTTCTTCATCTTATTTAAATTTTTTAGCCAAAATACGGATTGAATTCAACACAGCTAATAAAGCCACTCCTACATCAGCAAAAACAGCTCCCCATAATGAAGCGTATCCCAAGACCCCTGCCAACAAAATGATAACTTTCATGCTGATAGCCCCAATGATATTCTGCCATACTATACATTGTGTGGCACGTCCTATTTCAATGGCTGTAGCCACCTTCGATGGTTGGTCTGTTTGAATTACCACATCAGCACTTTCAATGGCTGCATCCGACCCTAGACCACCCATGGCAATACCTACATTGCTAAGAGCCAATACAGGTGCATCGTTCATGCCATCGCCTACGAAAGCTACAGTACGAGTAGCATGAAATGACAACTTCTGAATATAGGTAGCTTTGTCTTCAGGTAGCAAGTCACCATGTGCCTGCGGAATTTCCAGTTCGCGAGCCACTTTTTCCACTAATGATTGCTTGTCGCCTGATAGCAGATGGATATCTTTTACGCCTAATTCCTTTAGATGCCGGATAGCTTGTACCGCATCCTCTTTCAATTTGTCAGCCAACCATACAGCTCCGGCATATACTCCGTCTATAGCACATACGACAACCGTCATTTCAGATTCAAGTACCTTAGATGGTACTACCGTCTTCCGCATCAAAAGTAGTCGTGGATTCCCTACCAGTACATTTTTTCCATCAATAATGGTTTCCACACCATATCCAGCTATTTCCTGCATGGATAAGGCCGAATGTAAGGAAATATGCTGCCCCCGCACATACTGCTGAATGGCTTGTGCAATAGGGTGAGTACTCTTCTGTTCAGCCGTTCCGATGATTGCAAGCAATTCCTCTTTCTTCAAGGTAGCAGCTTGGACAGATGCCACTTCAAACTGCCCGGTAGTCAATGTTCCGGTTTTATCAAAAGCAATGCTGTCTAATTTTGTGATAGCATTCAGATAATTACCTCCTTTAAAAAGGATACCCGCACGGGAAGCAGCACCGATTCCACCATAATATCCCAAAGGAATACTGATGATCAAGGCACAAGGACAGGAAATCACCAAGAAAACCAGTGCACGATAAAGCCAGTCGGCAAATACATAATCGAAAGAAGGAACTAACCATTCCACCACTGCAGGTATTATAACTACCAGTGCCGAAAGGAATAGTACCAAAGGCGTATAAATCCGGGCAAAACGCCGTATGAACAGTTCTGTCGGAGCTTTCCGTGCGGATGCTTCCTGAACCAAAGAGAGAATACGAGCTAATGCACTCTGCTCGTAAGGACGTTTCACTTCTAAATCAACCTTCTGGTTAAAGGCAATCATGCCTGCCAGCACCTCACCGTTTACCTCAATAGAACGAGGCATACTTTCACCTGTCAAAGCCGAAGTATCAAACAGTGCCGATTCGTTTATCAATGTACCGTCCAACGGTATTCTTTCTCCCGGTTTCACCTCGATGCGCTCACCTACCTGCACCTCCTTGGGTGCCACTTCGATAAAAGCTCCATTCCGGAATACCTGGGCACGTTCCGGACGGACATCCAGCAGTTCTCCAATATTCTTAGTAGCACGTTCCACAGCTCCATGCTGCAACATCTCCCCTACTGTATAGAGTAACATTACAGCTACAGCTTCGGGGTATTCACCGATACAGAAAGCTCCGATTGAAGCAATGACCATCAAAGTGAACTCATTGAAAAAATCCTTGTCACGCATGCTGTGCCAAGCAGCATGCAACACCGGCAAACCTACAGGCATAAAGGCAAGCAGATACCACACAGACTGGATTGTACCCTGAAACCAACTTAGCTGGATATAGCTCATCACGATACCTGCCAACAACAACATCCCCGAAACAAGAGAGCTCCATTTACCGGACACTCCATCGGCATGATGATGGGCACAGCAAGAGTCGGCATGAGGTGAAGATACAGATGGGGATACATACTGGGCTTGACAGCAGGATTCTGCTGCATGTAGTTGTTGAAACGGATTAGAATGTATTGTTTTCATACTGAGATATATTTTTCTTTCACACTGCAAAGGTAGAGCATATCTCATGCAACTTGGTTGCAAAGCACATATCAGCACCTGAAAGAATAAAGACGGATGCCCTATAAATTAAGAGCATCTGCCTTCTTCTTTAATTACACGGTCACACTACATGCTTACGACTCTGATCCGGTCAGTAAAAGCGGACTAAGCAGCTTTTGCCCCTTCTCCCCATGGATATGACAATCTGCTTATACGCCATATCAGAAACGTCACAGACAGCATATACTTCCGGAACAGAGAGCCAGTTTGTCCGTGATGATTTCATCCGCATTGTTTACTTGAACACTGCTGTATC
>OKRU01002475.1_pt1 | contig 16461 bp, 11 predicted proteins | sample 1601131 | NCBI WGS metagenome assembly OKRU01 (sample SAMEA3541558, study PRJEB24748) | human gut metagenome | biome: human gut; feature: human-associated habitat; material: faeces | place: China | collected 2012
GGCGGGTACCGCCGGCTCCGTCTGCGGCGGCGTGTCGGTAATGGTCAGCGTCAGCTCATAGGTGCCGCGCACCGTCACATCGCTGAACCCGCTGACCGTCACGGTCACCGGCACGGTGAAGCTCCCCTGTCCGGTCACGGTGCTCATGTCCGCCGTGGCCCGCAGGTTCTCGGCGGTAATGGCCTCGATCTCCTCGCTGAGTCCCCACAGCCGCACCGTCAATCCGCCCTCTGGCACGACGGCATACAGCCCCGCCGGCAGATCGGTGAAGGACAGATCCGTCACCGTCAGCGTCGTCTCGCTGATACCGTCCAGGGTGATGTCCGCCGTGGCCACCTCGTTGCCGTTGACCAGCCAGGTGCCGTCCGGCGGCGTGACCACATAGCTATTCTGCTGGTGCAGCCCCAGATCGTCCACATGCAGCGTGGCAAGCACGAGCTTGTCAATAGACGCCAACACGTCGGCCTCTCCGTTCAGCCGCACCGTCTTGGGCGCGATGTCGCAGACGATGCTGTCCGCAGCCGCGCCGGGCACGCCCTCGAACTCTATGGCCAGGGCCACCTCCTTGGTGGTCAGCACCGGCACCTTGGCCTGTATCAGGCTGGCACTGGTGCGTATGTTGCTGTTCTCCACCAGATTGCCGTCGTAGTCGTACAGCTGTACGTCCACCGTCTGCACCACCGATCGGGTCGCGCCGCTGATATCCACCGTCAGCTTGGCGCAGCTGACATTCAGCAGATCGTCCCGTTGGGCGCGCAGCGTCAGCACCTCGGGATCCAGCACTACATCGCCGGTAAAATATCCCTCAGCCACCTCGCCGATGACCTGACACTCCACCGGCACTTCCTTCGTATACAACTCGCCAACCGTCACCGTGATCTGGCTCAGGCTGGCCTTCTCCACGCTGACATTCGTGCGTACCACTCCATCAGGGAAGCTGACGGTCCAATCCAACTGGTGTACGCCCACGGAATCGATGCTGGATGTACTGGCAATGACCCGCACATTATCCCGGCTCATCTTCACCAGTTCCCGCTTAGGACCGCGTATCGTCAAATCAATGGTGGTGTCATATCCGGACAGCAGCATCAGATTTTTGTCTGCCAACGTGGTGTTCTCGCCGGAGAACTCCACCGGGACATCCCGGATGGTCTTCGTCCTCTCCGGTGCCTTCTCCACATCCACATATACCCACAGCGCCAGGGCCACCAGGATGGAGATGATGACCTGCACGGTCTTGCTGCGGTTAAAGCGGGGCGTGCGTGCCTCGCTGTTGGCCGTCCCATTGTTTGTATCAGAGATCCGTTCCGACATGGTCGTCCGCCCCCTTTCTGTTCAGTCCCAGCAGCTCTGCCAGTGTACGGCGGGACTTGTCCTCCGTTTCCTCCTCCGGCGGTATCAGCTCATTACGCAGCAGCTTGCCCAGCGTCTCCGGCTTCAGGTGCCGCTTGAGCATACCGCCGATAGCCACGGAGATGGAACCCGTTTCCTCCGAAACGATGACCACCACCGCGTCGGAGTTCTCACTCATGCCGATACCGGCCCGGTGCCGCATACCCAGGTCGCGGCTCAGGTTCACGTTTTTGCTCAAAGGCAGCATGCAGCCCGCGCCCAAGATCCGTCCGCGGCGGATGATGACCGCGCCGTCGTGCATGGGCGCCTTGACGAAAAAGATGTTTTTCAGCAGCTCGGAGGACACGGCGGCGTCCAGCGTCGTACCGCTTCGCACCATGTCATCCAGATGGATGTCGCGCTCAAAGACGATCAGCACGCCGGTCTTGCTCTGCGACATCTCGTTGCACGCCGTCACCGTCTGATCGATAGCCGCCTCCAGCTCCGACTGCTGCTTGGGATCGTTGAAGGCCCGCAGCAGTCTGATGTTCCGGCTGCCCACCTTCTCCAGTATCTGGCGGATCTCCGGCTGGAACAGGACGATAATGGACAGGATCCCCACCTGCACCAGGTTCCGCATAAGGTACGATATGGCGTTGAGCTGCAATATATCAACCAGCCAAAGCACCAGCAGAAACGCCACCACGCCCTTGAGGATATTCTCGGCGCGGGTACTTTTGACCATACGGAGCAGGTTGTATACCAGAAACGCGATAATGGCGATGTCCAGTATATCCGATATCCGTATCAGCAATAAGTAATTCCCAATATTTTCTAATAACGAAAGTACCTTATCCACGTTACCACCCTTCCTGTTACGGGCATAAAAATAGATACTAACATTATATAAAAAATATTGGGAAAATGCAACAAAAAATTATGTGAACAGTTTTGCAGTTTAACGAACGATTTGCCGCAAAATACGGACAAAGTGCTCTACCTGTGCGGTGGTGCTAAAGGCCGAAAAGCTGCACCGCACAGTGCCCGTCTCCAGCGTTCCCGCCGTGCGGTGCGCCAGAGGCGCACAGTGGAGTCCCGCCCGCACTGCCGCGCCCTGCGCCGCAAGAGCTTCGCCCAGCGCCTCGCAGTCCCAACCGTCCAGGCGAAAGCTCAGCACACCTGTCTGTGCCCCATCCTCCGAGGTATAGAACACCTCCGCACCGGGAATATCCCGCAGCAGTGCCGCCATATGTCGCGTCAGGTGTCTCTCGTGCCCTGCAATACGTCCCACGCCCTGCTGCTCCACAAACCGCAGCCCTTCCAACAGCCCTGCGATCCCCGGCATATTGTGCGTCCCGGCCTCCAGCCGGTCCGGCAGCTCCTCCGGCATCTCCTGCAGGATCGACTGCGACCCCGTGCCGCCCCGCAGCAGTGGCTCCGGCTCCGCGCCGCACAGCAGCAGCCCCGTGCCCTGCGGCCCGTACAGTCCTTTATGCCCCGGCATGGCGATAAACGCCGCGCCCAGCGCATCCATGTCTACCGGCAGCATCACCGCAGACTGCGACGCATCCAGCACGAATGGCACACCCTTCTCCCGACACAGCGCCGCGATGCGCTCTACCGGCAGTCGGAAGCCAAACACGTTGGACACGTGTGTGCAGATCACCGCGTCCGCCGGACACGCCAGCGCAGCGGCGAACTGCCGTACCATCTCCTCCCCGTCAAACAAAGGCCCATCCGCTACCGTCAGCTCCACGCCGGGGATAGCGTGCAGCGGCCGGGTAACAGCGTTGTGCTCATATCCCGAGATGATCACCCGTCCGCCGGGCTTCACCAGCGTATGCACGGCAATGTTCAGCCCATGTGTAGCGCAGGAGGTGAACACCACTCGCGCCGGATCAGTCACGCCAAACAGCTTTGCTGCCAGTGTGCGGCATTGCAGGTCTGTTTCCTCCGCCGCCCGCGTTGCTGGATAACTCCCCCGCCCCGGCGAGGATAGCTGCCCCACCGCACGGTACATAGCCCGTGCCACCGTCTCCGGCTTTTGCAGCGTCGTGGCCCCCGCATCAAAATAGATCATAGCTCAACCTCACTATACACATCGTCCTGACGAACAAATACCTGCGCGGGTGCAAAGCCCGCCTCCCGCAACAGCCGCAGAGCCGCTACCGTGCGGGTCTGTCCCCGCAGCCGCAGCACATAGCCGCACCCCTTGCCGGTCAGGCCCATGGGCACACGGCCCACCACGGCACGCACACCCCGGCGCTCCAGCAGCTGCGCCATACGCTGTGCCTGGGTCACGGACCGGGCGGTGATGAGATATTCCTCCATGCTGGCACCTCCTTTGTACTCATGCCATCGTATGATACCCCAGCGCAAAACGTGAAAGGCCCCGGAGGTCCCTGCCTCCGGGGTCGCTGTCTTTATATTTCCACCTTTGGTCCCGGACGGTATGCCTCCGCCGTTACCGTCAGCACGATGCCGCCTGCCGACAGCTCCGTTAGCCGTTCCCGCAGCGCCGCAGTGTTCTCTGCCGGCAGCGAAACCGTCAGCCGAATGTCCGCGCCGTAATCGGCGCTGTCCACCGTGCCACCCAGGGCCGTTACCTCACCACGCACACGCTCGAACAGCGCGTAGGGGCACGGAATGTCCGCCATGGCCCACAGGCCCATCTCCGACACGCCTGCCGCCACCAGCGCATCGCGGGCGCTTTTGGAATACGCCCGCGTCAACCCGCCGGCCCCCAGCAAGATCCCGCCGAAGTACCGCGTGACCACGCACACCACGTTGGTGACGTTTTCCCGCTGAAACACGTTCAGCATAGGCTGTCCCGCCGTGCCCTGAGGCTCGCCATCGTCACCGTAGCGCATCGTATCGCCGCCAATGAGATAACACCAGCAGTTGTGCCGCGCATCATAGTATTTTTTCTTCATCTGCGCGATAAATTCCCGCGCCTGCTCCTCCGTCTCCACCGGCAGCAGATGGCCGATAAAACGGGATCGTTTTTCGGTGAACTCCGTCTCTGACGGGCCAAAGGGTACGCGGAAATCGCTCATTCCCACTCCTCCTTCGGCTCCGTCCAACCTTCGATATAGTCCTTCAGCTGGCCGATGATGCGGGGCGTACACACCGCCACCACGTCCACCGTCTCGCCGTACTCCACGGACTCCACCTTGGCCTCCCGGTACAGGCTGTCCAGCGCTCCGGCCTTGTCATAGGGCAGGTGCAGCGTCACCCGTTTCGTACCCTTGTCCAGCTTTTTGTCGATGGCGGAGAGCAGTCTGTCCAACCCCTCGCCAGTCTTTGCGGACACGGAGACCGCGTCCCCCTCCTTGTCCCGCTGGAAGGCAAACGCCAAATCGGACTTATTGTACACCCGAATGCAGGGGATATTCTCCGCCCCCAGCTCCCGGATCAGATCATCCACGATCCGCGCCTGTTCCTGCCACTCCGGATTGCTGGCATCGATGACGTGCAGCAGCAGATCGGCGTACTCCAATTCCTCCAGCGTGGCCTTGAATGCCTCGACCAGCTGATGAGGCAGCTTGCGGATAAATCCCACCGTGTCGGAGATGACTACATCCAGCGTATCGCTGACGGTCAGCAGCCGCGTGGTGGTGTCCAGCGTGTCGAAAAGCCGGTTGTTGGCCGGTATGTCCGCGCCGGTGATGGCATTGAGCAGTGTGGACTTGCCCGCGTTGGTATAGCCCACGATGGCCACCACGGGTATCTCGTTCTTCCGCCGCCGCTGACGTTGGGTGGCGCGGACGCGCCGCACCTCCTCCAGTTCCTCCTTCAGCTTGTCGATCTTCCGCCGGATGTGCCGCCGGTCCGTCTCCAGCTGCGTCTCACCGGGGCCCTTCGTGCCGATGGGCGAGCCGCCGGTGCCGCCCTGCCGTTCCAGATGAGACCACATACCGATCAGCCGGGGCAGCAGATACTGATACTGCGCCAGCTCTACCTGTAGGCAGCCCTCCTTTGTCCGGGCTCGCTGGGCGAAGATATCCAAGATCAGGCCGCTGCGGTCCAGCACCTGCACACCGCACAGCTCCGTGAGCACCCGTACCTGCGACGGGGACAGATCGTTGTCGAAGATCACCATGGTGGCCTCACTGTTCTCCACCATGCGCTTGACCTCCTCCACTTTTCCCTCGCCGATGAAGCTATGGGGGTCTGGTTTCTCCCGGCTCTGCAGGATCATACCCACGGACTCGCCGCCCGCCGTCTCCACTAAGGCCGCCAACTCCGCCAGACTCTCCTCGTCGGCGCTGTCCGCACCAAGTACCGGGGACCGCAGCCCCACCAGCACCGCGTAGTCCCGCGCACCGTTTTTGTTTTCTTCAATGGTTTTTCGTTCCATAGTCGTCCTCGTTATGATGATTTTCCACGATTATACCCCATCCCGGCACAAAAGTAAAATAGAAAACAAGACCCGCACCATTGGTACGGGTCTTGCAAAGTGGTGTATCCTTACTTGTCCAGGCCGAAACGTTTGTTGAACTTGGCAACGCGTCCGCCGGTATCCACCAGCTTCTGCTTGCCGGTGAAGAAGGGGTGACACTTAGAGCAGACTTCCACGCGAATATCCTTCTTCGTAGAACCTGTCTCAATCACATTACCGCAGGCGCATTTGATAGTAGTCTGCTGATAATTGGGATGGATTCCTTCCTTCATTGCTCTTGTTCACCCCTTTCTGGTTCACTCGTCGCCGCGGCATCGCCGCAAACGCAACTGTGATAATAGCACACTCTTCCCGCAAATGCAAGCATTTTTCGCTATTTTCACAAAGAAATTTCTTCTCCGCAGGCGAAGAAATACAGAATGCGCTCCGTCACCGGCTTTTCCAGTATCCGCGACAGCGCTCCGGCGTAAGCGTCCAGCTGCGGCCGATATGCCTCCGCCCGCTGGGACGCCTCTGCCGCTGTCACCCGATCAGTCTTGAAATCCACCACCGTCAAACCCGCCGTCGTCTCAAACACGCAGTCTGCCACGCCCTGCAGGAGTATCTCCTCCCCTGCTGCCGCGACGTCATAAATACCCGCATCGGTGAGCAACGCGAAGCGGTACTCTCGCCACACCTGCGGCGCAGTCCGTATCCTCTCTGCCAGCGGCGACGCCAAAAACCGCGCCAGCGCCGGGATGTCCAGCGCCGCCGCCTGCTCCGGCGTCAGCAGCCGTCGGGCCGTCAGCGTCTCTGCAAAAGCCGTCACTGCCTCTGGCTGCTTCATCTGTCACAGACCGGAGAGTGTGACCGGAAAGATGATCGATCTTCCGAACAATATCTGCGTGTGTCCGGACTGTATGCAAAAAAGCTTTGATGCAATGAACAATATGAATTTTGGCGGGATGGATTACAGCCAGTTTATGAACATGGGACCGATGATGGGATTTGGAGACATGGATGCACAGATCCCGAAGAGCCAGCGTGTGAAAAAGAAAAAGCCGGAAGAAGAAAAAGAACCGATCCTGAATATCAAGGATATTCCTGCTCCGCATAAGATCAAAGCGAAACTGGATGAATATGTAGTAGGACAGGAATACGCCAAGAAGGTAATGTCGGTTGCTGTATACAATCATTATAAACGAGTGGTTACAAACACAATGGATGAGATCGAAATCGATAAATCGAATATGCTGATGATCGGACCAACAGGAAGTGGTAAAACATATCTGGTCAAGACACTTGCAAGACTGTTAAAAGTACCACTAGCGATCACAGATGCTACATCCTTAACAGAAGCAGGATATATTGGTGATGACGTAGAAAGTGTTTTATCAAAGCTCTTACAGGCGGCAGATAACGATGTAGACCGTGCAGAACATGGAATCGTATTCATTGACGAGATTGATAAGATTGCCAAGAAACAAAATACAAATAGCAGAGATGTCAGTGGAGAATCCGTTCAGCAAGGATTGCTAAAACTCTTAGAAGGAGCAGAAGTCGAAGTGCCAGTCGGAGCTACAAGCAAGAATGCAATGGTACCACTCACAACGATCAATACAAGGAATATTCTTTTTATCTGTGGTGGAGCCTTCCCGAACTTAGAAGGAATCATCAAAAAACGTCTGATGAAGAAAACATCGATCGGATTTGGAGCAGATTTAAAAGACTGTTTTGATGAGGAAGAAAACATCATTGCACAGGTTACGAATGAAGATTTGAGAGAATATGGATTCATACCGGAATTCATCGGAAGACTTCCAATGATATTTACATTAGAAGGACTGACAAAAGAGATGTTAGTCAAGATTCTAAAAGAACCAAAGAATGCGATCTTAAAACAGTATCAGAAGTTATTAGAATTAGATGAAGTAAAATTAGAATTCGATGAAGGGGCTCTGGAGGCTATCGCAGAACAAGCTCTGAAAAAGAAAACAGGAGCCAGAGCATTACGTGCGATCATCGAGAAATTCATGCTCGACATTATGTACGAGATACCAAAAGACGACACAATCGGAAGCGTAACGATCACAAGAGATTATATTGAGAATCATGGAAATCCAGAGATTCATCTAAGAGATCAGTAAATAAGAATGATACGCCAATATGTATAAATGAAATGCAGCCAGAAAGTTAAATCAATAACTGTCTGGCTGCATTTTATGTTATTTAATATTCTATTAACGAAAGTCTTATTTAATAACCTTGATCCATCCTTCAGGGGCTTCAATATGACCCATCTGGATTCCTGTTAAAGTATCGTATAATTTCTGGATGACAGGTCCCATCTTTTCCATTCCGCTTGGGAAGCAGATTTCATTACCGTGATCATAAATCTTTCCTACTGGAGAGATAACTGCGGCTGTTCCACATAATCCACATTCAGCGAAATCTTTGACTTCATCAAATAATACTTCACGTTCTTCGACTTCAAGTCCAAGGTATTCTTTGGCTACATAAACTAAAGAACGACGAGTGATAGATGGAAGAATACTGTCAGATTTAGGTGTTACAACTTTACCATCTTTTGTAATAAAGATAAAGTTAGCTCCGCCTGTTTCTTCTACTTTTGTTCTTGTTGCTGGGTCAAGATACATATTCTCATCAAATCCCTGACGATGAGCTTCCATGATTGGGTAAAGGCTCATAGCATAGTTTAATCCGGCTTTGATATTACCTGTTCCACGAGGAGCAGCACGATCATAATCACTGACACGGATAGTAATAGGTTTAGCTCCTTCTTTGAAGTATGGTCCTACTGGTGTAGTAAAGATACGGAACTGATATTCATTTGCTGGTTTTACACCGATCACAGGATCACTTCCGAACATATAAGGACGGATATATAATGTAGCACCAGAACCGAAAGGTGGTACGAATGCTTCATTCGCTGCAACGACTTTCTCGATCGCTTCTACAAATTTATCTTCAGGGAATACAGGCATCTCAAGTCTTCTGCATGAATCTGCCATACGGCTTGCATTTAAGTCAGGACGGAATACAACGATATGTCCATCTTCTGTTGTGTAAGCTTTCATTCCTTCAAAACATGTCTGAGCGTACTGTAATACACCGGCACATTCAGAGATTGTGATGTTGGCATCTGTTGTTAATTCACCTTCATCCCATGCTCCATCTTTGTAATTAGCTACAAAACGGTAATCTGTTGGCATATAACCGAAACCGATGTTAGCCCAGTCGATATTTTTCTTTTCCATAATATTAATGCACTTCCTTTTATTCGTATTGTAGAGTCGTTAGCCAGTCTATAGATGGTCGGCTAAAAATTCTTATTGCTAACAGTTTACACCTGAATATTTATAACGTCAAGAGATTTTATGCATCGTAACCATGAATGTTTTTCACCGATGGACCATATGTGAGTCCAACACCCTGAGAGCTGTTTGCTCCTTTTGGATATCCAATACCACTGTAATAAATATAATAAATTCCATTTTCCACAAAAAAGCTGCTACGGTAAATACCACGGTTGTCCCATGCTTTTTCCTTTTCAGATGGTTTTAAGATCGTAATACATTTCTTAAAATCATGCTCATTTTTGGATGAAGTATAATAAAGATTCATTTCCCGGTGCCTATGCCCTTTGTAGAAGGCAACGACGAGCATTTCATAGCCTTTCTCTGTATGAATGACATCCAGATGCCAGCTTCGAAGTCTGTCAGATGGATATTTTAACTGAATCGTGCTTGGAGTTGTCCAATGAAAACCATCTTTACTTTCACGGTATAAAACAGGGAATTTACTTTTACAGTTGACAGTCCACATCTTATATCGTCCGTTTTCATAAATGATCGCCGGACTTAGAATACGATCAGTGCGTGCATCGGAAACCAATACATTCTGAGCTTTACTCCAGTGGATACCATCGGTTGTTGTACGTTTCATGATCTTATCGATCCTGGTACGATTATCGACTTGGCGCCAGTAACATTCTAAGGTATCGATATCTTTTCTATATACAAGATGGGTATCTGAATTATACTGTTTGTCAGGGTCTTCAAATGGGGTCAATGGATCAAGTGAAACAGCTTTTCCCTCTCCTTCAAATGGCTTCCAATGAATCCTGTCATTGGAGACACAGACGTGTGGATTTTCTTTTCGCTGATCTGCACCTGGATATGGAGTGTATGCCATCCAATAGCGATAGCCGTTCCATGGTTTTTCAAAGTTTAAGACTTTTGGGTGAAATGCCTGATCATCACCGTAAGAACTGATGATATCAAGTTTTGATCTGCAAAGTTTCCTCTCCCAAGAGGCACTTGTTTTGGCAGGTTTATCAATTTCTGCCTGTGTGTTTTTTGGTGCACAAGAAGATGTGATGATCAATAAAGCTAAGATCATCACCAGTGCAATGCTTTTGTTCTTTTTTAACATAATCTCCTCCTTATTGTAAGTAGCCTGTGAAGATCAAGGACAGTAAATATGGAAATTTACATAGATTTTACCTAGGCTGTTTACAGTATAACATAAGAAACAGCCTTGTTTTCATAAAAGTATAATAATTAAGGAAAATGAAAGAAAGTTATTGGGAAAGTATGAAAAATAATGCTATAATATTACAGAACAATCAAAAAAGCGTAAACGAAAGGGGAGACTTCTCATGGACCAGATGAAGTATCTAAAGGAACTGGCAGTGCGTTATCCAAATGTCGCAGCTGCTTCAACAGAGATCATCAATCTTCAGGCAATCTTGCATCTTCCCAAAGGAACAGAGCATTATGTTTCTGATGTTCACGGCGAATATGAGAAATTCAGCCATATCATAAGGAATGGATCAGGAGCGATCCGAAGCAGGATTGAAGATGAATTTGGGAATACACTGACAACAAAGCAAAAGAAAAATCTGGCATCAGTTATTTATTATCCGGAGCAGAAGATGGATTTAATGGAGGAAGAATTACCAAAGAATTTCCTTCTTGAATGGCAGCATGATACGATGGTACGTCTGGTTCATGTTGCAAGATCAGTCGGGAATAAATATACAAGATCAAAAGTAAGGAAAGCAATGTCACCAGAATTTGCCTATGTGATGGAAGAATTGATGGTAGAACACCGGAGAGCTGATAAGAAACGCTATGTAGAGCAGATTCTTGAGACGATCATCATGACAGGAAGGGTCAGACAGTTTATTGCAGCGATGGCCCATCTGATCCAGGATCTGACGATCGATCATCTGCATGTGATCGGAGATATTTACGATAGAGGATCTGGTCCACACAGGATCATGGACTGCATCATGAAGACAGCGAATGTTGATATTCAGTGGGGAAATCACGATATTTTATGGATGGGAGCTGCATCTGGGCACCGCGCATGTATTTGTAATGTTGTAAGAATCTGTGCAAGATACAATAATCTGGATGTTTTGGAAAATGGTTATGGCATCAATCTGATCCCGCTGGCAAGATTTGCATTGGAGTGTTACAAAGATGATGAATGTGAATTATTCCATGCATCTGGAGAAGTGGACGAGAGTAATATCCGAGAAGAAGAATTGAATAAGAAGATGCACAAAGCCATTGCGATCATGCAGTTTAAAGTAGAAGGTCAATTGATCAAACGCCGTCCAGACTTTTTGATGGATCAAAGATTACTATTAGACAAGATCGACTATGAAAAAGGAACGATCACATTAGATGGAAAAGAATATGAATTAAAAGATAAGAATTTTCCAACGATCGATCCAAATGATCCATATAAATTGACCAAAGAAGAAGAATATGTGATGGAACATCTGGTAACTGTGTTTAAATACTGTGCTTATCTTCAGGAACATATAAGATTCTTATTTGCAAAAGGACACTTATACAAGGTATTCAATGGAATGCTTCTATATCATGGCTGTGTACCACTAAACGAAGATGGAACATTTCGTGAAGTAGAGATTGAAGGAAGAAAGTACGCAGGGAAAGAACTTTATGATGTTTTAGAACATCTGGCAAGACAGGGCTATTATGAGGAAAAAGACATGAAAGCCAGAAAATACGGACAGGACATCATGTGGTTCATCTGGTCAAATGAAAACTCACCAGTCTACGGAAAAGCAAAGATGGCAACGTTTGAGCGCTATTTCTTGGATGATGCAGATCTTAAGAAAGAAAAGAAAGATTATTACTATCAGTGGTATGAAAATGAAGCAGTGATCAACCAGATCTTAGAAGAATTTGGATTAGATACATCGACAGGCAAGATTGTAAACGGGCATATGCCAGTAGCAGTAAAGAAAGGCGAAAGCCCGATCAAATGTGGAGGAAAGCTATTTGTCATTGATGGTGGATTCTCGAAAGCATATCAGAAGACAACAGGCATCGCAGGTTATACCTTAGTGTCTAATTCTTACGGATTAAAACTCGTAGCACACGAACCATTTGTATCAAGAACTATAGCGATCAGAGAGGAAACAGATATCCATTCAGATACGATCGTTATTAATAAGGTAACGAAACGTAAATGTGTTATGGATACTGATAATGGCAAGGCACTGCAGGAGAAAGTGGCAGATCTCGAACAGTTATTATGGGCTTATCAGAAGGGACTTATTACGGAGCGTATTTAAATTAATTTTCATAAATTGTATCATACACATAGATTAACAGATGGAAATTGGGTGCATAAACTATAAAAAACCTGAGGTATTTCTATGCCATGTGAAAATGCAGCTCAGAGTAATGATTATTTTGAATTTATCGGGGAATACAGCGGAGTACTTGACTATGTAAAAGAAGAATTCAACACAGAATGTATTACAGTGATCGATCAGAGATTCGCGATCGCATATGTAAAAAAGAACGGACGGACATCCATATATGGACAAAATTATCCATATAATACGATTCCACGTTGTTTCGGTCTGATGGACACACAGATGTTAGAAGATGTCGGAGTAGCGCAAGTCAGAAGGAGTACCTTGGATCTTTATGGAAATGGTGTTTTAGTTGGAATGATCGATACAGGGATCGACTATGAACATCCAGCATTTCGCTATGAAGATGGCAGCAGTAAGATATATTCTCTCTGGGATCAGACAATAGAAGGTGACCCAGAAGATACATTTCTGGGATATGGGACAGAATATACAAAAGAACAAATAGAAGAGGCACTGAAAAGCGACGTGCCACAGCAGAAAGTACCATCGAAGGATGAATCCGGACATGGTACTTTTTTAGCAGGTTTAATTGCTGGAAATGAGGATAACGAAACAGGATTTTCAGGAATTGCTCCGAATGCAGGATTGATCGTAGTGAAATTAAGAAAAGCAAAAGACTATTTGAAAGAATATTACTGTATTGATCCAAAATACGAAGCATATGCAGAAACAGACATCATGCTGGCAGTTCACTATATCGATCATATTGCAGAACAGTTGCAAAGACCGATCGTCATATTCTTAGGCATTGGCACCAACCTGGCATCTCATCTTGGAACAGGACCATTAGACCAGTATCTGTCAGGCAGAGCGATGCTTCGGGGAGTCGCAGTTGTTACAAGCGCTGGAAATGAGGGGCAGGCAAGACATCATTACAGTGGTCAGGTTTCACAAAATGATGAAAAAGTAGAAGTCAAAGTTGGAGAATCAGAGTATGGATTTGCAATGGAACTATGGGGATTAGCTCCGAACCGCTATTATGTAGATATTGAGTCACCATCAGGACAGAAAACAGGTAGGATACAAGGCGGGTTAAGCGGGCAAAGATATGTAACATTTTTATTAGAAAAAACAAGGCTGATCGTAGAATACTTTACGGTAGATACATCTGCAGGAGCTCCAGTTATCGTTATGAGATTTCAAAATCCGGCACCAGGAATCTGGAACATCTACGTCAGTGACGATGGAGTAGGAAATCGTGAATTTGATCTGTGGCTTCCAATCACAAACTTTATCAGCGAAGATACATTTTTCTTGGAATCCACACCATATAATACACTGGTAGCACCATCAAATACAGGATTGCTGATATCTTGTGGAAGTTATAATTCCAACACAGGAAGCCTCGCGATCGACAGTAGCAGGGGATTTCCAAGAAATGCGGTTAAACCAGATTTTACAGCACCAGGAGTAGAAATTCTAGGACCATTACCAAGGAAACGCTATGGCAGAAAATCGGGAACGAGCGTTTCAGGAGCAATTACCGCGGGTATAGCAGCATTGATGTTAGAATGGGGGATCGTGCAGAAAAATGATATGCAGAGCGCGTTTGATCTGTATATGGCAGGTTCGGGAAGTTATGCGACCTCCCAGACATATACAAAAGAGATGTACAATGCGTCTCCGGCAGTTGTAACTCCGGGATCGACCCATTTGATCCCTCTGGCAAAAACATTGGAAGCGGCATTGTCAGATCCGATGAACGATTATGTGGCAGGCGATGTTGAAAGACCGTTGAAAATTACGGCAGAGGCAAGCTTTCAGACATGGCAGAGCGGAAAACCGGCAGATATTATTGACGGCAACAGCGGTACGTATGCATGGTACAACGGAGCAGAAGGTGTCGGACAGTATTATCAGGTGAACTTCAGTAAACCGACGACTATTTACGGCGTACATATCGAAAACGGCGCAGGAAAAGAGAAACCGGACGATACATTCGGATACGCAAAACTGAAATATCAGGCAGAAGGTTCTGATGAGTGGAAAGAATTAGAAAACGGAAAAGAATACGGACCATATGCTGCGAAAGTTGATGTGGCAGGACTTGAAATCGAGAACGTTACGGCAGTTCGTTATGAGTGCTCGAGAGTGGGAGGATCTGGTAAATGGCCTTCTATGCGTGAGTTTAAAGTAGACTTGCAGCCCGGAGCGGCAGATACGTTTACAAAAGAAGTGATCCGTACAACAGAAGGTTGGACTGTTTACAATAATGGAAACGAAAATAATGCAATCGACGGTGATGAAGGCACAAGCGTACATTACAATGTAAGACAGGGAGATCCTACAAACGGTGACTCTATGATCGCAGGTGATTATTTCGGAGTGAAGCTGTCCGAGAAGATCACACTTGGAAAGATCAAGATTGTCCAGGGTAATAATGATACACATGCAGATTATATGCAGAACTGTGATCTGGAGTGGTCGGTTGACGGTCAGAAATGGACAAAGATTGCAACATTTGAAAACAAACGCACGATAGAGATCGATGTATCTGACAAAGATATTCAGGCACAGTATGTTCGTATCAAGAATAATGCGACACAGAAAAACTGGTTTGCGATCAGAGAATTTGACGTTGACTCTAAAGTATGGTTTAACTCGAAAGTTTACACAAACGTAGACGCTTACAAAGAATACAGAGCAAATCTGTTGGATGAAAGCGCTGAAATCGAAGCTAAGAATGATATTACTTTAAAGAAAGATCAGTATATCGGCTTAAAATTAGACCGCATTCATGAGATTAAAGATATTCAGAAGAATCTTGAAAATGCAGACAAGCTTACCCTTGAAACATCTCTCAATGCATATGAGTGGACAACATATGATGCAAAGAAACCGGGAGATGCAAGATATATCAGACTGATCAACAAGACGAATGATGATGTGAAATTCAATTTGAAACAATTCGTTGTAAATACGGTAGAGTTCAAAGAAAAATCACTGCATTCAAAAAGCGGAAATTATACGATCACAGATCCTGAGAAAGCGTTCGACGGAAACAGAGCAACAGAGGCTGTTTATCAGACATCACAGAACGAAGGCGTTTGGTTCGTATACGATCTCGGACAGACAATCCACTTCGATAAGTTCAAAGCTGTCTGCGAGGATAGCGAGCATGACTATATCAGACATGGTAAATTCTCTGTATCTACAGACGGAGAGACATGGGAAGAAATCATGACTCTCGGTTCACAGGATGGACCAAATAACGGAGAAGCGAATGATACTGATGAGATCGGAGCGGTGCTTCCGAATCATGAAACTTCTTATAATACAAAAGAAGCAACAAACATTAACAAAGATGCACGTTACCTGAAATTCGAGGTAACAAGAACAAAAGTCGGTTCTGACAAGTGGGTTCGCTTCAGCGAGCTTGAGATCAATGACGGAGCGTATGTTCCGAGTGAAAACGATCCGACATATGAAAGCTCATGTCTCGATACACAAAACGGAAAATTCTCTTATATGTCAGATATGAATCTTGCGACATCATTTGTTCCGGCATTAATCACCACTAAAGCAGGAGAAAGATTAATCACATCTTCCCGAAAACGCAACAAGAATTGGTAAGAAGTCTGCCCACTGATTCCACGACCGATATAACCGTTTGATTTGAAAAAGTCCGGATGAGTACGTACCCAGCCCTCCGTAATGGAATTTCCCATAAAAATAACTCGTTTGTCTTTCTTCGTCGCCTTTGGAAGTGCAGCATTTTGTTTTGAATAACGAGCTAAATTTCCAAAATCATTTTTCTGTGCATAGCTTTCTCCTATTGAGAAACTCAAGCAAACAACAGCCAATAACATCCATTGGCTTAATCTTCTTTTATCCATGTTTATATTAAGTATTAGTAATATGATATTTTGCGCAAAGATAAAAAAAACTCCATACATAGACGCCCAAAATATCGAATAACCGTTAAGACGAAAGAAGTTTTTCTTAATCTATGTTATATAACATGCTATTTTACTTGGATTATTTGCTAATTTCCCAAGAGTCCGTATCTTTGCACTGTGTT
>OKRU01002480.1_pt1 | contig 16447 bp, 9 predicted proteins | sample 1601131 | NCBI WGS metagenome assembly OKRU01 (sample SAMEA3541558, study PRJEB24748) | human gut metagenome | biome: human gut; feature: human-associated habitat; material: faeces | place: China | collected 2012
CAACGATGACAGCGGGGCACTTGTCGGCCAGAGCGAAGCCGCGCTTTGCGGTCTGCTTCAGTTTCCGATTCCGCAGCAAGCTTTGTCGAATCGGCTGCCTCCGCAGGCTCCGTGGTCTCGGTCTGCTCCGTTCCCTTTTCCGGCAGCGCCGCTTTTTCTTTGCGGGCAGGCAGCTTTTCAGAAGCTGCTTTCAAAGCCTTGGCGGCTTTGGACTCCTTCTTAGGCTGCTCGGTCCGCCAGTGGAGGGTAGTCTTATTGAACATCGGCTCGCAGACATACAGCACAGCAGGCATCACGAACAGGCAGATGCAGGCGGAGATCAGAGCACCCCGGGCCAGCATGATGCAGATGGCGCCGATAAGGTCGATCGAGGACACAAAAGACACACCCAGGGTGGCGCAGAACATCACCAGCGCGCTGGTGATGATGGAAGCGTCCGCCGAATCCGCCGCGATGCGGATAGCCTCCTTCCGGTTCCTGCCGCTTTGCAGTTCTTCCTGGAACCGAGAGGTCATCAAAATGGCGTAGTCCACCGTAGCGCCCAGTTGCACGCAGCTGATGATGGTAGGTGCGATGAAAGGCGTGGAAGCGCCGGAGAAGTAGGAGAAGCCCTGATTCAGGAAGATCGCCAGCTCAATGGTGGCCACCAGCACCGCCGGAACGGTGATGGACTTGAACGCCCACGCCACGATGATGAAAATACAGGCAATGGACAGGTAGTTTGCCACCACGAAGTCCACGGCGGTGGTGTCGATCAGATCCCGGTACATGGCACCCTCGCCGGTGATCATGGCATTTTCATCATACTGCTTCAAAATGGCGGTCATCTCGTCCAGCTGGGCCGACACTGCGTCGGTGGCCGGAGAATAGCTGGAGTTCACCATCATCAGCTGATAGCCCCCCTGCTTGAGCATATCCTTTACCTCATTTGGAATGAAGAAGTCAGGAATGCCGGTACCCAGCATCTTATGGTAGGACACCACGGAGGTAACGCCCTTGACCTCCTCCATGCGGTTTTCGATGTCGCTCATCTCCGCCGGATTCAAATCGTCCCGCAGGACGATGAAGTGAGAGGTAGCCATATCGAAGTCGTTTTTCAGCTTTTCGTTGGAGACGATGGAGGGCAGGTCCCGGGGGAGGGACTCGTCCAGCTTGTAGTAGATTCCGGCGTGGGACTGGGCGTAGTAGGCCGGGATGAACAGGAGCACAAAAATCACCATAATGGCCTTGTTATGCCGCAGGATAAAGCTGTTCACCTTGTCAAAGCTGGGCATCAGGCTTTTGTGCTTGTGCTTGGTGATCTGCTTGTCGAAGATCAGTACCAGGGAGGGCAGCACCAGAATAACAGTGGCCACGCCCAGCACAACGCCCTTGGCCATGACGATGCCGATGTCCCGCCCCAGCGTCAGCCGCATGACGCACAGGGCCAGAAAGCCCGCTACCGTGGTGAGGCTGGAGGAGGACAGGGACCGAAAGGCCGCCACAACGGCCTGGGCCATGGCGTCCCGTTTATCGTCGTAATTAGGCCGCTCCTCCTCGTACCTGTGGTAGAGGAAGATGGAGTAGTCCATGGTGACGCCCAACTGCAAAACAGCGGCGATAGCCTTGGTGATATACGAAATCTCCCCCAGGAATATGTTGCTGCCGAAGTTGTAGATGACGGCAAAGCCGATGCTGGCCAGGAAGATAAAGGGCAGCACCGTGGATTCCAGCGTCACCATCATGGCAACCAGGGCCAGCAGCACCGCCAGACCCACGAAGATGGGCAGCTCGCTGTCCATCAGGTCGCGGGTGTCCTTGATGACCACGGAGAAGCCCGCCAGGAAGCACTTTTCATTACAGGCCCGCCGGACCTGCTCGATGGCCTCCATGGTCTCGTCCGAGGCGCCGGGGTGGCTGTACTGAATGATCATCATGGTAGCGTCTCCGGCGAAGAACATATCCCGGAAGTTGGCGGGGATCATGTCCGTGGGGATCTGGATGCCCATAAGGTTGCTGATCCAGATGGCATTGGAAACACCGTCAATGGCCTTGATGTCATTGAGCAGGCTGTTGGTATAGCCTGCGGGCATACTCTCCACCACCAGCATGCTGGTGGCCGCCATTTTAAAGGGCTCCTCCAGCAGCTTTTCGCCATGAGAGGATTCCAGGTCCTCCGGCAGGTAGGACAGAATGTCGTAGTTGATGCGGGTGGAAATATAGCCGATGGCGGCGGGAATCAGCATCAGTACCGCCATCATGGCCACCAGCTTCGGCTTGCGGGTCAACCATTTTGCGATTTTTTCCAGCATGGCCGATCAATCCTTTCCGCCGAACAGGCCGGTAATGGCCGCCCAGAAGTCCTTGAACATCTGCGCGACACGCCCCCAGAAGGTAGTCTGCACCTCCGCAGCGGCCTCAGCCTCCGTTTCATCCTCGTCCGGCATGGTGATCTCCTGAGTGCGGATCAAGATCTGAATGCTCTCAGGAGAGGGGTTGCGGCTGTCGGTGAGAGACACGGCCTCGGCGGTGGCATCCATCAGCAGAAGGTTGTTCACGTCGCCGGTATACTCATCCCAGGTGTCCTCGATGATGTCGCAGATGCTGGACTTGGCGTCCTTGATCTGTCCGGCGGTGCCCATGGTCTTGGCAGTGCTCCGCAGGACGGCCGCCAGACCCTCCAGAGTCTGCTTGGTGCCGTCATCCAGCGTAGCGCCGGTGGATTTCATCAGGGCTTCCGTGTCGCTGATGAGGCCCTGCGTATCCCGGATGGTCTTGATGGCACTGGCGCTGAGGCTGCTGACGGTTTTTAGAGTATCCTGCAAAACCGGCTCGTAATCATCCAGGATGTCCTGCAGATCCTCCACATCATCCAAGATATCCCGGAGGTCCGCAGAGGAATGGCGGATGGCGGCAGACAGGTCCTCGGCACTGTTGAGCAAAGAGGACAGGTTTTCGATCCGGCCGCACAGAGCGCTGAGGTCGCTGATCACCTGACTGGTGGGATCCTTCAATCGATTCATCACATCTGCCAGTGACTTCTGAAGCTTGGCGATCTCCGCCATGGCGCTGTCCAGACCGCCTGAGATCAGGTCCACCACCGCACCGCCGACACTCTCACTGGGGGGCAGCGGCGCATCCGGTTCCGTTTCAGTTCCCGGGTTTTCAGGGTCAGGCGGATTTGGGGCGTCTGTGGGATCCTTTTGGGATCCGCCGCCGTTGTTCTCTCCGTTGTTCTCACCGCTGCCGGTATTTGCGGAACCGTTTTCTTCTGTGTTGGGGGAATCAGGCGGATTCTGTGCACCACTGTCGCCAGTTCCGCTCCCGTTTCCGGTGTCCGTGGAAGAGCCTTCCACAGTTCCGCCCGTGCTTTCAGAACCGCTGCCGCCGGGTGTCTTTTCGGACGAACTGTCGGAATGATTGTCGGAGGACGCACTGTCTCCGCCGGAGGTGTCCTTCTCAGGACTGTCCTCGGAATCGTTGTGCAGCAGCTCACCGGAAAGGGTTCCGCCGCTGGCGGGAGTATCGCCGCCTTTCACCTTGCCGCTGGCATACACCAGCCACAGATCGTTCATCTGCTTGGCTGTGGCGGCACTCTGTCCCAGGACTTGCTGGCAGAACTGCTGGAAGGTCATCTGAGACTTTGCCTGATAAGCGGTTTCCAGAGCAATTACGCCTTCCAGGCTGGCAATGCCGGTTTCCAGCCGGGCAATGCCCTGGGTCAAGGCCACAACGTTGGGGTCGTTATCATCCACATCGGCAGTTTTCAGCGCCGCCAGTTTGGCCTCACATTCCTTCTTTTGCGTCACAAGGCCGTCCCGGGCGGTTTTGACACCCTCCAGGGTACCGCCGTAAGTATTCAACGCCGTGACAGCCGCAGAAGCCGTGGCCGTGGCTTCCGCATCACTCTTACCCTGCTTTTTCAGGGCAATCACATAGTAGGTCTGCCGGTCGGCAACGTAGGCGCTGTGAGCCTCCTTCACCTGGGCCACGGTCACGGAGCCGATATTTTGATTCTTGCCAATACTCTCGCCAATTTTGTCGGTGGTGTCCTTTACGGTGCCGCCCAAAGCCTTTTGCAGTTTTTTCAAACTCTCGCGCAGACTGCCCAGCGCACTGAATACCTTGCGCACATCACCGGTGCCGTCTTCCAGATCTCTCAGGGCACTCTCCACATCCTTCAGATCACCCTTCAGGTCGGAAACTGTGTTGGTCATGCTGCGCAGGGTGGCCTTGGAATCAGAAATCGTCTTGCTGAGGGCTTCGATCTGCCCCTCCACCGGCTCCAGCACATCCGCCAGATTGGAGAGATCCTCCCGCAGAGCGTCCGTTCCGGAATAGATCACGCCCTTGCCGTCGGAGAAAATGCCCCGGGCCTTATTCAGCTGCTCCAGACCGTTGGCAGAGGCGTTCAGGCTGCCGGTCATGGCCGTCATGGCGTCCAGCAGGGAATCAATGCTGCCGGAGAGCTTGTTATAATTGTCCTCCAGATCGTCCTTCCGCTCAGAGAGCTTGGCGATCTCCTCCAACTGGCTCAGAGTAGCCGGAACCATCAGGAAGGTCATGCCGCCAAAGGCGAAGTCCTCGCTGCCTACCCGGATCGTATAGTGGCATTCCTCACCGGGCAAACCGAGGAACAGTACCGCCCGCAGGTTGCCGATCAGCTGCACCTGGGCGCCGGGGGCCTCCAGAGACAGAATGTCGTCCTGATTGAAAATGGTCATGGCCTCCAAGGTGTAGTTGTTCCGGGCGTACTCGCTGGCCCGTTCATTGGGTACGATATCCAGACGGATCTCCACCACGCCGGCCTGTCCCGCCAGATCCTCTGCCTTGGTAGGCACACCGTTGAGGGTATAGCTCATAGAGATCGTCCAAGGAAGCTGCTGGAAGGGCTTTGTGGTTTTGCCCTCAAAATAGAAGGTCCCGGGCAGGGTCTTTTCGTCCAGCCGGAAGGTGGTCATGCCGCCGTTCCGGGCAGGCATCGTGCCGTCGGTCAGGTTGATGATCTCATCGTAATCGCCGTAGTCCGTCAAGGTAGCGATGCCGTTGGTGCGGTAGCTCTTCACCACACTGCCGTCGGTGAGATTGCCGTAGTAGTCCGTCATGGCGTAGTAGGCCTCGTCATAGGTGGCGGTCACACCGTCCCCGATGGCGGCCGCCGGGATGGAGCCCAGCACCATCAGGGCGGACAGTGCGCAGCTTCCCACACGCAGAAGCTGTCTTTTCGCGGTTTTCACTGGATTTCGCATCTTACTTTCTTCCTTCTATTTAAATTTTGCAGAATACAGTTCAAAACTGCGCCGGGAAGCGCAGATCCGTCCGCTCCCACGGCATCCCCCGGCCGTTTTCGCCGAAGGGGCCGTAAGCGGCCAGTCCCCGGTAAATCGGCCGGGTCAGCCCGAACCGGCGGATCACCACGCCGGGCCGCATATCCACATGGTCCTCCAGCCAGATTGCCAGCGTCTCATCGCGGATCATACCTGTGCCGAAGGTGTTCACCGACACGCTGACGGGGTCCGCAAGGCCGATGGCGTAGGCCAGCTGCACCTCGCAGCGGTCCGCTAAGCCTGCCGCCACCACGTTTTTCGCCAGATACCGGGCCAGATAAGCCCCGGTGCGGTCCATTTTTGTGGGGTCCTTTCCTGCCAGAGAACCACCCCCATGGTGGGCTGCGCCGCCATAAGCGTCCGACACGGCTTTCCGCCCGGTGAGGCCGGCGTCCCCGGCGGGGCCGCCGATGACGAACCGTCCGGTTGGATTGATATAAAGCAGAGGCTCCTCGTCCGTCAGCGCCGGGGGCAGCACCGGCAGGATCACCTCCCGCCGCAGCGCCTCCCGCAAGGCCTCCGTGCGAACGTTGGGCGTATGCTGGGCAGAAAGGACCACTGTGGTGATCCGGGCGGGCCGTCCGTCCTCATAGGCCACGCTGACCTGAGCTTTGCCGTCCGGCAGCAGCCAGGGCATTTCCCCGGAGCGCCGCATGTGATCCAGCCGCTTCACCAGCGCCCCTGCCAAGGTGACCGGCAAGGGCATCAGCTCCGGGGTCTCCCGGCAGGCGTAGCCGGTCATGATCCCCTGATCCCCGGCGCCGGTATCCTCCGCCGAGCGGTGGCTGACACCCTGGGCGATATCCGGCGACTGCGGATGAAAGCAGATCTGAATATCACAGTGCTCCGCGTCCAGTCCCAGTCCGGGACGGTCGTAGCCAATGTCCCGCAGCACCTCCCGGACCACGGCTCCGTAATCCGGTTCCTGCCGGGCGCTGATCTCTCCGAACAAAAGCAGGTGGTTTTCCCACACAGCCGCCTCGCAGGCAGCTCTTGCCTCCGGGTCCTCCGTCAGCAAGGCATCCAGCACCCCATCGGCCACCTGATCGCACAGCTTATCCGGGTGACCTCTGGTCACAGCTTCCGATGTCAGAACGTGCCTCATATTGCACCTCTTCTCCCTCAAAGCGCCCAATGCGCCCTTTTTCTCCATACTGAAAGTGTAACATGTTTCCTACGGAGCCACTATGGGCATATCTGCCGCCTGTGCCTAATGGTATGGGAAAATGCCCCGCAAAAGTTCAGGCAAAATTGCCTCCGTGCCTAAAGCCTTAAAGATTTCGTTAAAAACTCGCACTTGAGACTGGTCCGGTTTCCGTGTATAATGGATATGAAAAAGGAAATTTGTTTCAAAAGGAGCGGGCTATGGCACAACAGACAAAAAATGCCATCCGGCGGGCCTTTATCCAACTGCTGAACGAACGCCCTCTGGATAAAATTTCCATTAAAGACATTGCGGAAAAGGGCGCTGTGAACCGCAACACCTTCTATTACTATTATGCGGATATCTACGCACTGGTAGAGGACATTCTTCAGCTGGAAATTCAGGATTTCCAGTCCAAGCTGCGCCGGTATGACAGCTGGCAGGAAGCATTCCGGGACGCTACGGCCTTTGCCTCCCAGAACAAGCGGGCCGTGTATCATCTCTACAATTCGGGCAATCAGGAAACGCTTCGGCGCTACTACCATAAGGTGACATTAGCCGCCATGACCTCCTATATCCGGGATCAGGCTGAGGGCCTCCCGGCGGATGACGAGGATATCCGTGTCCTGTCGGAATTCTATGCCGCCGCTCTGTCCGGGCTGACCGCCCTGTGGCTGCAAAACGGCATGAAATATGACACCGATGCCTACATTGACCATCTGGGTCACTTGCTGGATGGCAATATCCGCCGTGCTCTGGAACGGAGCTGCCAGGATTCCGGCCAAGCATAAAAGCATCCACCCGTCAATGACGGGTGGATGCTTTTTATGTCTGAAGCCGGTTGCTTTTTCCGCTGTCGGCATAAGCGGACGTTCCGCTTGGAACATCTGCGGTTGTTTATCCCTTCTTCCCGGCGGGTCTCTCCGTCTTTTTTCCGTTCCGCAGAAGGCTCTTCTCTGTTTCCTCCTGAATACCCTCCAACGTCATGCGGAGGTTGCTCATGAATAGGATACTCATGAATTTCAGCAAAGCCTCCCGGGTCTCCTTGTCCAGATCCTTCAAGGCCCGGACCATAGGCCGCACCGCTTTGAAGCTGTCCGCCTTCAGGTCCGTCAGGGTCTGGGCACCGGAGGCCTCCAGCACCTGAAAGGCGCTGTCCACAAATTTTTCCCTCTGCTCAACGGTCAGCCCCTGGACCCAGCCCCGCAGCTCCTGATCCGTCAGGCGGGCCTGCCGGGTGACACTGTGAAGCCGGACAAATCGGTTCCCCAGCACCGCCCAGGAAAAGCCGTCATGCTGCATGAGGCCCTGCTGGTTGCTGTCTACCACGGTGTAGTCCTCCTCGTGCTCCAGCAGCATCCCTACCACGGAGGATTTCGGCACAATGGTGTGGATACGCTCCGCCAGCCGGATATGCCGGGGCTGAGACAGAATATCGTCATGAAAGCCGGGGCCGTCATTGGACCAGACGGCGGCGATCCGCCGCTGCACCGCCGTGGGACAGAACACCCCCGCCCACACTGCCAGATTGCCGCCCTTGGAATGGCCGCCCAGCCGCAGCTTGATCCGGGGGTACTGATGGGCCATGGCCTCCGTGTATGCCACTGCCATTTTCTGAGCAGGGACCTCCCGCATACAACTCAGATAGAAATCCTCTTTCCACCCTGCCAGCGTATCGTCGGTGCCCCGGAAGGAGAGGTAGACGGTGCCATCCCCGCACTCTGCCACCAGCGCCGCGAACTGCTCCGCCTTCACCGTGTCCAGATGGTCCACAAAGCCGTTGAGCTTCATGTCCCGGAACCGGGGCGAGGCTGCCGTCCGGCGCAGCAGCTCCGGGATCTGATTGGGCACCAGAACGCCCATGTCGATGGGCCGGCCTTCCGTTTTGGCAAAATACGCCTCCGCCGCCTTCCACAGGGGCACGGCCCTCCCCTCGCCGGGGCCGGGGACGATGCCGCCGAAGTCCACGAAGGACAGCTCCGCCAAGATCAGGTTATCCACTTCGTTAAACGGATCCTGCGCCAGCGTCAGATCCCCCCGCCAGTCCAGATAGTCCAAGAGATTCGCCATAACATCCTCCCAAGCTCCATCCTTGAAGTACCCATATTTTACCCGGTTTCTCTCCCGGTTACAAGTAAAAAGATGTTCTGAATCCGCCTTCCGCCTCATAGGATGGAGCATCACAACCGAGAGGTGGACGAGATGACAAATCAAACCCGAAACGAAGTGCTTTTGGAGGGGATCCCCGTGGGTGCTCCGGAGCCATCCCATGAAAATCACGGCCAGCTTTTTTACCGTCAAATCCTGGAGGTCCCCCGGCTGTCCGGCACGGCGGACCGTCTGCCCCTGCTGGTGCGGCAGACACAGCTGCCGCTGCTGAAAGAGGGCGTTCCCCTCCGGGTAGAGGGACAGCTCCGCTCCTTTAACAACCGGTCCGGCCTCGGACGGCGTCTCGTGTTGACGGTGTACGCCCGGTCCCTTCAGCCGGGGCTGGGAGAGCCGGTCAACCGCATCCTGCTGGCCGGGACATTGTGCAAGCCGCCTATCTACCGGCGGACGCCGCTGGGCCGCAGCATCAGCGATCTGATCTTAGCCGTGCCCCGGAGCTACGGCCGGGCGGATTACCTGCCGGTGATCGCGTGGGGACAGGTGGCGTCACAGGTGTGTACCTTGGAGGCGGGAGCGCCCTTGTCCCTTGAGGGGCGGATCCAGAGCCGGGTATATCGAAAGGTGACAGAAACCGGCCCGGAGGAGCGGACAGCTTACGACCACCACATGATTATTCGTAGCGATCAAAAGCTCATCATCATTGTCACCCACGATGATACCGGAACCACTTCCCGCACTCTTATACTTCCTCGTTCCATACCCAAAGAAACTCGGAATCTCCTGCACACTTACAGAAGTGATCGCCACAACCGAAGGCATGGACGCCTGCGCCACCGCAGCAACCGTTCCGTTCTCAGCTACAGTGTTCTCCACCGCTTCATCTGTGTCTGTACCCGCATCCGTATCCAGGCCAGCCGTATCCGCCACACTCTCCGTCATTCCAATCTGAACATTCCCGGAACCGGTCCCCTCATCCAGATATTTATCTGCTGCAAAATTTGCCGCCTGAAACACTGCCGACGCAACCAGGCCAAAAACAACAGCAAGAGCCACCGTAGTCCCCAGCTTTTTCCCAAAAGAACTTCCCGGCTTCCGATTTCCGCTTTTCCCCGGCTTCGTCACAACCGTTCTCGTTTTTTCCTGAAACTGATAATGTTCATATCTGGGCGTTGTCTGCACCGGCTCTCTGTGAGCCTCATCCCAGTCTCTCTCCTCACTCATGTTATCTGCTCCCTTCTATTTTCAGACACTGCTGTACTCTCTCCTGCTCCACCGATTTTTTTCTGTCTGCCGACTCCAAAATATCTGTCTGCGTACTCAAAAACAACAGCTGTTTCTTTTCTATCTTTACTGTAGGTTCAGTATAACAATTAATTGTGTTGAATGTGTGACAACTCTCGTAAAAAGCCGTGAATGACCTTCTTTATCATCAAACCAAAAACTTCGCTGCTCTTTTGTTTTCCCTCAGAACTTTTTCCAGTAATAAGGACTCATCGTACACTTAAGACCCAGCCTCTCCGGAAGTTTCTCATACCGCTTTCCAAGAAAATATCCCGCATATTTGGCACCACTCTGAATTACAAGCTGCGGGATCAGCCACACATGGCCTGTCTTTATCAGATACTTCAGACTCTTTTTCACAAGCCGGATCCCTTCGCCTTCTGACGGAACCTCCGCAAAAATCTCCGGATGCTCTGCCTGTGAAACGCCCAGGTCAAAATTCCGGTGAAACTGCTGTCCGGCCGAATAATTATGAGAATGATACACCCGCGCATCCGCAGCATAGGCAACTCCATATCCCGCCTTCACCATCGTTCCGGCATAGATCATATCTTCATTAAAAATCGCCCGGTTCGTAAATCCACCTGACTCCAGATAAACCTTCCTGTCATAAGCCGCACACACATTGGAGCAGAAAAACGTCTTAATCCCATACTTCTCAATATCCGCAGCCCTCTTCACAGATGACTCCTCCGGGTAATTAAAGGAACGGGTATATTTCTCCAGAAAACGGCAGTCCTTTTTGGGAAGCTGTCTTGCATACGCAGCTCCCACCTTCTCACTCTCTGTCAATGCACGAACCAGATTCCCGATCAGATGCCGGTCCGCCGGAAGTGCATCCTGCGTCATAAATACCATAATATCCGCATCCGACATTTCTGCTGCCCGCTTTCTGGTTCCGCCATGGTCAAAATCTTTCTGCTCCAGATGATGCACTTCCAGAATCGAAGATTTCTCCCACTCTGTATTCCAGTACTGCTTTCCTGTATTCATGACCAGAATCCTGTCTGGACGATATTCCTGTTCTTCCAGTCTGTGGATCAGTTTTCCAAACTCTTCTCCTGGTTTATATGTGGGAATAATCACATCAATTTTTCTTTTTTCCATCTTCTCTTCCTCACTTTTCCTGTTTGTTATAGTCAGGCGGATAAAAGCATCCGCTTCGCGCTTGATTTGGTTAATTATTTGGATCTCGAAAAGATATGAAAGAAAAGACCATCCTTATCAGATGGTCTTTTCACTGTTTTCTTATTCTGCGCTTTCCGCAAACTCGTCTCCTCCGCTGTAATCATCACCGCCGGAAGTATCGTCTCCTCCGCTGTAATCTCCACCGGAAGTATCATCTCCTCCACTGTTGTCTCCACCGGAAGTATCATCTCCTCCGCTGTAGTCTCCACCGGAAGTATCATCTCCTCCACTGTTGTCTCCACCGGAAGTATCGTCTCCTCCACTGTAGTCACCGCCGGAAGTATTATCTCCTCCACTGTAATCATCACCGCCGGAAGTATTATCTCCTCCGCTGTAATCACTGCCGGAATTGTCACCTCCTCCGGAGTAATCACTGTCATAGTTATAATCACTGCTTCCGCTGTAATCCGTATTATCAGAGCTTCCATCACCGGTCCATACAAAAGTATCAGTGTTATCAGCAGTATCCGTCTCTTCCGATGTTGCAGCAGATGCATCGTCAAGCTGCGCCTCACCGCCTACGATCTCCAGGATCTTATTGCTTCGTGCAACCACTTCTGATGATGGAGTGTAATCCTGGTCATCATAAAGGAACTTATGAAGTTCCACAACATTGTTCTCCAGATCAACCGGAACGATAATACTTCCTTTGATATTGGAGAATTTATACTTGGACGGGAATCCGGTGCTGTCTGTAAATTTATATCCGATCAGAGTCGGGATCAGACCCAGGATATCCTGTTTGCTGAGAGATGTAGTTATCATCGGGAATACATCATCCATAATCTTAAAGATAGAAGACAGACCTGCTGTCTTTGCCTTATCAAATAACATTCCAAGCACACGTCTCTGACGCTCTGTACGTCCCATATCCAGACTTGCTGTGTATCGGATACGGCAGTAAGAAGTTGCCTGAACACCATTCAGATGATAAGTTCCAACCGTTGCTTCCTGATCTTCCGGTTTCGGCTCCGGCAGTTCAATCGGAGTATATTCCCTGCCTGTCAGCTCAGAAGTCTCCACACAATAGTTATTCATATGCACAAGCTCTGCATAGGACATCGGAATGTCCAGTCCACCCAGATCATCGATCACCTCTGCCATAGCTGAGAAGTCAGCAGTTGCATAATCGGAAATATCCAGATCAAGGTTGGTGTTTAACATGGAGATTGCCTGTTCAGCACTGCCCCTTGCATAAGCTGCATTCGCTTTTGTATAGGTGTCATCTCCGATATTCAGAAGCGTATCTCTGTAAATAGATGCCATTCTTACTTCCTTGGTATCATTGTTTACACTCACAATGATCATGGTATCGCTGTTCTGTGCGGAATACTGAGAACCAGCTCCACGGCTGTCGATACCGAATAATACATACGTTTTATATCCGGTCATCTTCGGTGCTTCCTGATTTACCATGATCTTCTCTTCATCCAGTTTCGGCTGCTCGATCTTGTCCAGTCTGGAAGAAATCTGTCCATACACGTACAGACCGCCGATAAACAGGAGTAACACTACAATCTCAAGCACAAACAGCAGTTTTTTCTTTTTTCCTGGTTTAGCCATACTTTTTCCCCTTATCTTAATATGCGTTCTTGTTAATAAAGCCTTTGAAAAACGTCAGAAAAATAATCTTGATGTCAAATCCAATGCTCCAGTTCTCAATGTAATACAAGTCACATTCGATTCTCTTTCTGATGGACGTATCTCCGCGGTAGCCATTCACCTGTGCCCATCCGGTCAGTCCCGGACGAACCTGATGCTTGACCATATATCTTGGAATCTCTTCCCGGAATTTCTCCACGAAAAACGGTCTCTCCGGCCTTGGTCCTACAAGGCTCATGTTGCCTTTTAATATATTGAAAAGCTGTGGCAGCTCATCAATGCTTGTGTGGCGCATGAATTTACCCACAGGTGTAACCCTTGGGTCATTTTTTACAGTCCATGCTTTCTTCTCTTCCGATTCCGGCTGTACTTCCATGGAACGGAATTTATACATCCAGAAGGTCTGATTGTGAAGTCCGACTCTCTCCTGCTTATAGATCAGCGGTCCCGGTGAGGTCAGCTTGATAATCAGGCACATCAGCAGCATCAAGGGCGATGTCACGATGATTCCCACGATCGAACCCACAATATCCATTGTTCTCTTTATCAGTGCGTTAAATGTATTGTTCAGCGGCACATAACGGATATTGATGACCGGAAGTCCCAGAATATCCTCTGTATAAGGCTTGGTTGGGATAATCTTATTATAGTCCGGGATAAACTTCGTGTGTACTCCTGACTTTTCGCATAATGCTACGATTTCCTCAAGGCGGTAATATTCACTCAGTCCCAGTGTGATCGCGATCTCATCCATCTGATTCTCCGGAAGGATTACATTCAGGTTCTCAATTCTTCCCAGAACTTTGATCCCCTTGTACTCTGTTCCTGCCGGAATATTGTCATCCAGGATTCCCCGGATCACATATCCCCACTGTGGATTCGCCTGTACACGGTCAATATACTCTTCTGCCGCACGGCTATATCCCACACAGATCATCTGCTTCTGATTGAGCCCTTTCTCACGCATATCTTTGAGAAGGGTAAAGATCAGCATTCGCACTGCCCACTGAAGCACAATGTTGATCACATAAAACATAATATAGGTGGAACGGGAAAAATCTCCCTCGTCTACCATATAAAATGTAAACATCAGAATGAGGAGTCCCAGGGAATTCGCCTTTACAATATTCGCCAGAACCAGCCGCCGTCCCTGCATTCGCATGGGAGTATAGAGCGTAAATGCCTGATACAAAAGCAGATACACCGGTACAATAAGGATCAGCATCATCATATACTGCCGGAAACTTCTTGTCCGGACTGCTGTGGCTGCCATAGGTCCCACAAAGCGGATCAGCCATGCGAGAAAATAAGACAGCACCAGTACCACGGCGTCGACGATCATATGGAGACGGCTGAAGTTCTTTTCATTGTCCTTTAGCAATCTTTTGTCACCTCAATTTTACATACCTGCGGTTTCATTATGATACTTCATTCCCGCAAATTCTACATTATAATATATTATAATAGTTACTTTCCAAAAGCAATAATATCTTATTCTGTATTTTATAAATTTTCTATTAATAATATTCTGTCATCCGTGGAAACGTCTGGCAATATTTATCCATAATTCCACCTGTATTTTTAGATAATTAGGTAAATTCCGGAATTTAAACGGAACTTTTCTGTCTTTTTTGCTGATCTGAAATCCGTTCTTGATCCCCGCAAGATATTCCTTTCCAAATCCCTTCAAAGTAAAGAACAGGAGCTTCGTCCCAAATCCCACGATCAGAAACGGAAGGTTCAGGATGATCTGAAGCAGCGGCATATTTTTGTAGATCAGATAGACATTATTTCTGGAGGAATAACGGGTCTTGAAATGATTGTAGCGGGAACCGCTGGTTCCGCTTCCCACATGGTAAACCATTGCCTTCGGCGCATACCAGTTCTCGTATCCGTTGATCCTTGCGCGGTATCCCACATCCATATCTTCCAGATAGGCAAAATGTTCCTCATCAAAATAACCGATCTTCTCGAAAATCTTTCTTCTGTAGATGGCTGCCCCTGCACAGGAGGCAAAGATTTTCTCCTCTTTTTCACAGGTATGAATATCCTTACCCTTACCTCTGGCATACGCCCATCCCAGTGCACAGTAATAATTGCCCGCATCGTCCAGTCTGTCTCTGTCGTAAAACTGGATCATTCTCGCAGCACAGGAGAATGCTTTTTTATGCCTGCGTATGGCGGCAAGCATTTCTTCGATAAAATCCGGTGTCACTTCGATGTCATTGTTTAAGAGCAGCACATAAGGGGCTCTGGATGCTTTGATTCCTTCGTTGACTGCTTTGCAGAAGCCAAAATTCTCCGGTAACTCGATCATATGCACCCAGGGATAGGAAGAAGCCACAAATGCACAGCTTCCGTCACTGGAGCCATTGTCCACAAGGATCACTTCAAAATTTCTGACCGTCTGGCACTCCAGTCCTGACAGCACCCCGTCCAGATACGCCATTCCGTTAAAGTTCGGAATGATCACAGATACTTCCTGCATGATTGCCTCCCGTTTTCTTCTTTTTTCCTTTGTCTTTTCCGTCCATTCCAGGAAGCGGTTTTAACGAATAATTCCATTTCGTAAGGGAAAGATTTTTGTTGTAATAAGGATCTCCGTTCTTCAGGATATCCAGCCAGTGGCAGCGCATGTATTCAATCTCTGTCTGGAAACGGCGGACTTTCTCCTTGCTGTCCTCTGCACCTCTGGTCTTTGATTCCATATGGTACAGTTTCGCATATGGATCATAGACGATAAGAGCATTTTCTTCTCTGACTTTCAGACAGAGATCCACATCATTAAAGGCAACTGCCAGCTCGGTACTTAAACCGCCAACTGCCTCAAACACAGACTTTTTAGTCATTAAGCAGGCCGCAGTAACGGCGCTGTAATCCTGGGCACACATTGCCCTGTGGAAATAACTGTTTTCTGCCTTGTGAAGACCGATAAAGGTGTGTCCTGCCACACCACCAAAGCCGATAACTACCCCGGCGTGCTGGATGGTGTCATCCTGGTAAAGGAGTCTTGCTCCAACTGCACCCACATCTTCCCGCTGGCAGAAGCCTAACATTTCTTCTACGAAATTCTCCGCGATCAGCTCTGTATCGTTATTCAAGAACAGCAGATACTGCCCCTTCGCCGCCTGGACGCCAAAGTTATTGATTGCAGAATAGTTGAATTCCCTGGTCCAGGTTACCACACGCACCTGCGGAAATTCTTGCTGGATCGCTTCATAATAAGCAAAAGTCTCCGGATCGGTACTGTTATTTTCAATCACAACAAACTCCAGATTCTTATAAGTTCCTCTGGTGATCATGGAACGGATGCACAGATCCAGATCCTGTCTGTGATCCTTATTGGGAATGATAACAGACACCAGCGGATCATCCTTGATCTTAAACGTCGTGTGATAGATCCCGTAATCCACGCCCTTTTCTACCTTTTCTGCCTCAATTCCCACTCTCTTATAGTGGTCCATGATCGCGCGGGAACCGGCTGTGAAGGCGTAAAGCTTGCTCTCCGGGTTGCTCGCCGTGGAATTCGGATGGCAGCGCCAGTGGTATAAAACCTTCGGGATATGGCAGATCTTCTCTGCATTCTCCGTACAGCGGAAGATAAAGTCATAATCCTGGGCTCCGTCATACTCCGCCCGGAAACCGCCGACTTTATCAAGCAGTTCTTTCTTCACCACGAACAGATGGCAGATATAGTTGACACTCGTCAGAAGGTCTGGATTGAAATCCGGCTTAAAATGCGGGTCAAACAGTTCATCTCCATCCATATCCAGCTTATCCTCATCAGAATAGAGGACATCACATGTTCTGTTCTCGT
>OKRU01002483.1_pt1 | contig 16411 bp, 14 predicted proteins | sample 1601131 | NCBI WGS metagenome assembly OKRU01 (sample SAMEA3541558, study PRJEB24748) | human gut metagenome | biome: human gut; feature: human-associated habitat; material: faeces | place: China | collected 2012
TTTCACCCGCCGTGCCGTCAGCTCGCGCAGGAATTCCGAAAGATACTTTTCCGCCGCCGTGTCGGAGATTTGCGCGATGACGCAGAATTCGTCGCCGCCGATGCGATAGCAGTAGCCGACCTCGGCAAGCACCGCGTCGCCCACGCCATGGCCAAAGGTGTCGTTGACGGACTTGAACTCGTCCACGTCGAAATAGCAGATGACTGCGTGCCCGCGCAACGAGGCGGGACGGCTCTCATAGCTGCGGCGGTTCAGAAGATGAGTCAGCGTGTCAATTTTCTGCGTGAGCTCGGAATACAGGATGTAAACCATCAGAACATCGACCGCTGAGCACGCCCACATGATGCGCACTCCGGCACCGTACTGGAGGAACAGCCCACAGAAGAAAAAACCGGCAGGACGATAACGAGCGCCCGATACAGGCCATAATGGTGCGAACTCTCGCTCAGCAGCTGACCAATGAACAGCAGAACGCCGCTGACATAGGTCAGCACGTAGACCCAGTAAAACGTTTCGTGATGATAAACGTTTTGTGCGTCGACCGAGAAGATGAAGCCGAAGAAAGCTGACAGCACCTCGAGCCCCGCGTGGACGCTGATGAGGGTATAAATGAGCTTTTTATGCTTGAGCGGCGTCATCAGGTCGCTGCAAAGCACCGTGATGATCGGCGCTGTGGATAACTCGATGGTCTTAACGAGGATGTGCAGCGTCCGCAGCGACGGGTCGGCTCCGTCCATCCAGACGCCGAACCATTCCGATACCATGCTTGCGATCACCAGTACGGAGATCGTGTAAACCATCTGCTTTTTGTCATGCTCCATCAGCTCATTGCCGCTCACGAGCATGTCCATGATAATCATAATAAAGACCGAAAGGAAGATGATAGTCGAGTAGAAATCCGACATGGCGCGAACCTTCCGTTCTGATAGTTATATTCTTACCATATCACCGTTGAGAAAGACGGCAACGAAAACTAAAAAACGTCAATCCTGTCGTTTTCCCAAAATTCACACAGAATCTGACAGCAATTCGCTGTACTGCGCAAGGCTCTGCGTGGCGAGTTGCTGCATCGTCGACCAGTCCGCCGCGCCCGCACTTCCCTGCACCGCCACGGTGCGAAAACCCGCGTCCTTCGCGTTTTGGATCGCCGCAAGCGAGCCGGAAAAGACGATCGTATCGTCCTTTTGCGAGTGCAGGCGCTTCATCGCGCGCTCAAACATCGTGCCGCTGTCCGCCTTGCAGAGCGCGACGGATTCTGTCAGCACGAAGCGGAAATAAGAGTGAAGCCCCGCCTTTTCGAGCGCTTTTTGCGCGTCCTCCGCGCTGAGCGCCGTCCCCGCGCCGAGCCACACGCCCTCCATCTTAAAAAGTGAAAGCGCCTTGTCGAGTCCCTCGCGCGCCGCGCCGTCGGGGGTGAAGAGGGTATCGCCCAGTGTAAAGATTGCGCTTTGCAGCCGCATATTCGGTTCCTCCTGCGTTTGAATGATGATTGCCTCTTATTATAATGCGCCCCGCCGTCATTTGCAATCGCGGCGAAGAAGAATATCCTGTGCAGTGCGATTCTGTATAAATTTACGGATGCATTCACAAAAGGATCTGAAAGACGGGGGCTTGACGCACTGCTTTGTGAAAAATGATGAACAAAAATACAGATTCAACGCTGAAATTTGGCGTAATTAGGTATGAATATTCTCTTGACTATGTATTTTTATTGAGTTACACTAAACTCATCAACTTTCCGCCGCTGTGTGTGGCGGCATAAGACCACTCTGGAGGACGAAAACCATGAAACATTATCCAAACTCTGTCAGCAAAGCGCTCGCGCTGCTGATGGCCCTGGTAATGACGCTCTCGCTCGCGGTCACGTCCGCGTTTGCCGTCAGCTACCAGGACATGAACCCCAAGGACGATGCGCTGCTGGGAACGAAATTCCCGGTCGACGCGACGATCACCCTTGTCACCGATGAAAACGGCAAGGACGTGTCCCTCTCCATCCCCGTGTCCGGCATGACGAAGGATGCGCTCGCCGCGGCCGTCAGCACCGGTACCGTTTCGCTCTCGCTCGAGCGCGACGATTCCCGCCCCTACGTCAACGAGGAGCTGTTCCCCTACGCTTACGCGGGCGGCTCTCTGAATGACTGGCTGACCGAGGGCGACGAGCACCAGTTCACGGACATCAAGCTCTCCGCAAGCGAGAAAAACGGCAAGACTGTCCTCGACGTGAGCTTCCACGTGAATAACTACTTCTACTCCACCAACCGCAGAACCGGCGTGACCAGCGTCGACTACAGCGTGCCCCACACCAACGGCGGCTACTACATCGACCTGTGCGGCTACTTTGATCTCGTCGCCAAAAACAGCGGCAAGGATCTCGGCTCCGTGAGCGTCAAAGTTGCGCCGTATGAAAACTTCAACACCATGTGGGAGATCTACAAGGAGCTCGATACGATCGTGGCAAACGGCACGAAAAACGGTCTCTACGTGGAAGAATTCTCCATGGGCCAGTCCACCGCGGGCCGTGATATGCCCTATCTCATCGTGGCCGACTCCAAGGCGAGCGTGAGCAAGTGGCTCGCCCTGACCGAGCAGGCCGAGACCGATCCCGATGCCGTGCTCGCCCAGATCAAGTCCGGCGCGCTTGACGAGATCCGCGTGCCCGTGATGTACTCCAACATCCACTCCAACGAGGTCGCCGCCACCGACGGCGTGCTCGACTTCGCCAAGATGATCACGAGCGAAAAGACCATCGACTACAAGACGCTCACCGGCTTCACCGCCGCGGGCGAAAAAGAGCTCAAGGAAGAGATGGGCCCTGTGGGCGCGGAGGGCAGCGTCGCCATCCCCGACCTCGTTAAGGACAAGGCCAGCTACTTAGGTTACCTGACGGCCGACAACAACGGCAAGTCCGGCAAGGTCGACCTTGAAGAGTATTACACCGTCGAAAATAAGAGCGTGAACGTCAAGGACGAGCTTTTGTCCGACGTGTTCTTCATCCTCGTCCCCGAGGAGAATGTCGACGGACGTACTTACCTGACGAGACATTCCACCAATGGCTATGACCTCAACCGCGACAACTCCTTCCAGACCACGAGCGAGACGGCCAACATGCAGCAGCTCATCGGCACGTTCAACCCCATGTCGCTTGCCGAGTTCCACGGTCGCGTGCAGGCCTTCCAGTGCGAGCCCTGCGATCCCCCGCACGAGCCGAACTTTGAGTACGACCTGCTCGCCGAGCACCTCATCACCGGCGGCGAGGCGCTGGGCATCGCGGCGGTCGCCAACAACGATGGTTACAACAGCTATGTCATCCCCCAGCGCGATTACCTGAGCTACACCGGCAACGGCACCGAGACCTACTGGGAAGACCCGTGGGACGATATGTCCACGAGCTACACTCCCCAGTTTGCCATGCTGCAGGGCACCGTTGCCTACACCGTTGAGCTGCCCGCCTACAACGATGATACCGCTCAGGCGGCGCAGTACGGTATCCTCGGCAACGCCGCCTATGTGGCTGCCGAAAAGCTTTCCTACCTTGCATCTCAGGTCACGATCTTCCAGCGCGGCGTGAAGAATCTAAACTCCGACGCGTATGAGCTCGTCGGCCAGTGGTTGTGCGACCAGAACGACGTCGAGGGCGCGGAGATGGACGTCTTCCGTCCCGAGTACAACGGCACGGGCCAGAACGGCAATTTCTATCCCGAGTGCTACATCATCCCGCTCGACGGCAAGAACCAGACCAACCTCCAGGCCGCCTCCGACATGATGGAGTGGCTCACGAGAAACGACGTCAAGGTCAACGTGACCGAAAAGGAATTCACCTATGACGGCGTTACCTACCCCGCCGGTACGATGATCGTCTCGATGTATCAGGCCAAGCGTTCTGTCGCCAACGGCGCGCTGTATGACGGCACGCTCATCAACGGCTGGACGATCCTCTACTCCGAGGGCATCACCTCCTTCAATGAAACGCGCGGCTTCGACATGGTCACCGTGGCCGAGCCCGCCGCCTACAAGAGCATCTCCGCCGTCTGCGGCGAGGCAATGGATCACAACGACGCCCTCGCTTACACCAAGGCGCTGACCTCCTGCTTCACCGGCGACAAGAATAAGGACGTCATCCTCTCCAATGCCTCCGAAGACTCCACCGCCGCCGTCAACGAACTTCTCAAGGCCGGCAAGACCGTCGGCATGGTCACGAGCGGCGACCACATGGGCGATTTCATCTGCTCCTACGCCGACTATCAGACCGTCGCGGGCAAGTATCTGCTCTCTGCCGCGGACGTCGACAAGACGAGCGTGAAGGCGAAGATCATCACCAAGTCCCCGACCGTCTACGTCCCCGGCACGCCTGCTGAAAGCGAGAAGGGATTTGTCTACGCGCCGCAGATCAGCCAGAGCGCCGACTGGAACTATGATACCGCCGCGATGAACCTCATGGGCTTCACCACGACCTCCGACGTGACCAAGGCGGACGCCGCCGCAGGTGCGACGAAGCTCGACGCCGCCGCAAAGACCGCCGTGAAAAACGGCCTGCCGTACATCGGTTACAGCTATTCCGCAGCGTCCTCCGCCTCTGACCTCATCGCCGGCGTGGAATACACCGAGCTGGACGGCGCGATGGACTGCCTGACCCCCGTTGTCTATCCCAACAAGACCCTTGTGAACGCGAGCTACATTGCTGACGGCGACGATATCCTCTACGCCTACGGCCTCGGCTACTTCTCCAAGGTCCCCGCCTCCGCGACGGTCCTCGTCAAGAGCGATAAGACCAAGACGCCCACCGAGGGCTTCATCCCCACGAACACCGCCGAGCGCGCCGCGGGCTTCAAGGCCTACCTAAACGGCGGCGTGCAGGGCTTTGCCTACAAGGAAAACGGCATGAATGTTGTCCTCTTTGCAAACTCCCTGACCAACAAGGTCCACCAGAGAGACGAGTACGCGTACCTCAGCAACTTCCTCTTCTCCTCCGTCCTGAGCGACAAGAACTATGATGGCTCCGCGTCGCTTCCCTTTACCGATATCGCCGACGACGCCTACTATGCCGACGCCGTTGTCTGGGCCGTTGCGAAGAACATCACCTCCGGCGCGACCGCCACGACCTTTGCGCCGAACGCGGGCTGCACGCGCGGCCAGATGGTCACCTTCCTGTGGAGAGCCAACGGCAGCCCCGAGCCGAAGTCCACGGCCACGTCCTTCACCGACGTGAAGAGCGGCGCGTACTACGAAAAGGCCGTTGCGTGGGCGGTGGAAAACAACGTGACCACCGGCACGAGCAGCACGACCTTCTCCCCGGATGCTTCCGTCACGCGCGCACAGGCTGTCACCTTCCAATGGAGAGCGGCCGGCGCACCGGCGGCTGAGGGCACGAACGCCTTTGCCGATGTGAGCGCGAGCGCCTTCTACGCCCCCGCCGTGCAGTGGGCCGTCAACGCGGGCGTGACCACCGGCACGAGCGACACCACCTTCTCCCCGAACAGCAACTGCCTGCGTGCGCAGATCGTTTCCTTCCTCTACCGCGCCGCCAAGTAAGCGGCCGCACAAAAAATACGCTGCGGAGCAATCCGCAGCGTATTTTTTGTTCCGCAGCTTCCACAGGGCGATCAGTTCCTGTGGAAAAGGAGCGAAAATTTTTCCGTCCCGCCTGTTGACATAGGGGACATCGCAGACCATAATACTTCAAAAATGAACAGTTCAAAAAAGAAAGAAGGAAGGGCATGAACCGAAGCATATCGATCTTGCGAAAGATCGCTCTGGCCTACAGCGAAGTGTGCAAGCCGCTCTGCAAGGAGCTGGGCCTGCCGCAAACGGCCTTCGACATCCTGATGTTCCTGGGGAACAACCCGGACTATAAGACGGCCAGCGAGATTGTGGAGATCCGCCGCCTCAAGGCAAATCTCGTGTCGGTCAATGTGGAAAAACTCGTGCGAGAGGGTTATCTCACGCGCTGCGCGGTGGCAGGCGACCGGCGGAAGACGGAACTTCTCTGCACCGAAAAGGCAGCGCCCATCCTCGCGCGCGGGCGGCAGCTCCAGAAGGATTTTTCCGAGAGCCTCTTTGCAGGCATGGACGAAGCGCGGCGGGAAGCCTTCGCCGCGGCGCTCGCGGAGATCGAAAGCAATCTTGATGCAATTCTGGAGGCAAACGAACCATGAGGATCCTGACAACCGTTCTGGTCACATTTTTTGCGGGCATGGGCGCGGGGCTCGGCACCGGCTTTGCCGGGATGAGCGCCGCCGCGGTCTTTGCCAACCGTGCGCAGCCCAAGACCCTCAACCGCGCCACGGGCGTGGTGCTCGTGGTGCTGGGCATTGCCGTGATGGGCTTTCAGCTGCTTGCGTGAAAATGCGCCCCTTTGACGGGCACTTCGATTTTCTTCGCCATCACAAGACCTCCTGCGTCCCTGAATTTTGATGGGGAAGGCAGGAGGTCTTTTCTTTTGCCGAAAACAAGAAAAACCTCACTTCCGAAGAAGTGAGGTTTTGGTGGAGACTGCTGGACTCGAACCAGTGACCTCCTGCGTGTGAAGCAGGCGCTCTAACCAGCTGAGCTAAGCCTCCAACTGTGGTGACCCGTACGGGATTCGAACCCATGTTACAGCCGTGAAAGGGCCGTGTCTTAACCACTTGACCAACGGGCCATATGAGACACGGGATGCTTTCGCATCCCGTGCATCTGGTAGCGGCACCTGGATTTGAACCGGGGACACTGCGGGTATGAACCGCATGCTCTAGCCAGCTGAGCTATGCCGCCAAATATTCCTGCTCGACAGGACAGAAGCTACTATACCAAATAAGATAGCCTTTTGTCAATAGCTTGTCCAAAAATTTTTGCGATTTTCCGAAATCGGGGAGAGGACCGCGCCCTCTCCCCTGCTTTTCATCAGCAAACGATGTTTTTCCCCTCTGACCAGACGGAGACGATGTTGTGCCGGTGCATCATGTAGATCGCGCGCTCGAAGCGCTCGCGCACCGAAAGCGGATGCGCGGCCTCGGTAAAGTCGGAGTCGTCGACGACAATGGCGTGGATATAGTCGCCGGGGACAAATCCGCCGTGCCCGCCGAAATACTCGTGTCCTGCGCTGGAGCCGAGGTAGTAGCCCTCCTCGACGGTCAGAAATTCGTCCTTTCCGTCGCTCTGCATGTGGCGGAACTTCGACGCGCGGATGGACATGGTGATGACCTTGTTCATCGCCAGCAGCGCGCCGCCTGCGATATCCGACCCGAGCGTGACGAGGTTGCCCTCGCGCAGCAGCGTCCGCACGGGCGCGACGCCCGAGCAGATGTTGATATTCGACCCCGCGCAGTGCGCCGTGACGACGCCATGCTCGCGCATGGCCTCGCGCTCGCGCTCGTCGGAGTGGACGCAGTGCGCCATGACGGTATGGTCCTTCCACAGCCCCGCGCGGTCGTAGCTCTCCCAATATTGCGCGCAGTCGGGGCAGAGCTCTTTGACCCACGCGATCTCACCCTTATTTTCAGACAGGTGCGATTGGACGTACAGCCCGCGCTCCGCGGCGAGCTTGCCGAGCCAGCTCATCAGCTCGTCGGTGCACGATGGGGTGAAGCGCGGCGTCAGGATGGGCTTGACGGTCTGGAAGCGCCCGCACGCATCCAGCCAGCGCAGCGTTTCGCGCTTGGACTGCTCGGTCGTCTCCTGAAGCTCGGGGCTGCCGTTGCGGTCCATGTTGACCTTGCCGACATAGCCCGTGACGCCCGCCTTTTCAAGCTCTTCCATCAAAATGAGCGTCGCGTCCGTGTGGAGGGAGGAAAACATGCAAACGCGCGTCGTGCCGCTCGTGATGAGGTCGCTCGCGAGCTTTTTGTAAATGCGGCGGGCGTAGTCGCTGTCTTCAAAGCGCGCCTCGGTCTTGAACGTGTAGGTGTTGAGCCAGTCGATCAGCGGCAGGTCCATGCCCATGCCGAGCATGGGGTATTGCGGCGCGTGCAGGTGCATGTCGACAAAAGACGGCATGATGAGGCTATCACCGTAGTCGATGACTTCCGCGTCGGCGTTCTGCGGCACGGCCTTTTCAACGCTTTGGATGCTGCCGTCGTCATGCAGGACGAGGCAGCCGTGCTCGACGATCTCGAGCTTGCCGAGCGCCGGTGCGGAAACGAGATTGCCCTTGAGGATCTTCATATCAGTCACTCCTGTTTTAGCTTTGTGCAAAAGAAAAAGCGCCCCGCCCGGGGACTTCTCCCCCGGCTGAGCACCCATAGCAGAGCCTTTCGGCGGCTCCGTAGAAACTTTCGCGCCATGTAAGCGAAACTATATGAGTTTTTCTCCGCTGCCATTACCATACCACGCGAAAGCGAAAATTGCAAGCGAAAAGCGGCGGGCGCGCTATGTCATATCGGCGCAAGTGCGCACATAGGATTGTCCCAAGAGGTGAATCACGATGCAAAAGAAACGGACAGGACGGATGCTGTGTTCGCTCGCGCTCTCGGCGGTGACGCTCTGGGGCGTGAGCGTCACGGCGCCGGCGAAGAACGCGCGCGATGCGCTCCGCTCGCTCAAGGACGAGACGCTGGGCGTGATGCTGCTGAGATATGAGCGCGGCGACGGCGGGGAGGACTTTCTCAGCCTGCGAACGTCGCTCGCGCTGCACGCGACGCCGCTTCTGCGCGAGGGCGAGGAGAACATCGCGCAGGCGTGGTCGGCAGAGCTTGAGCAAAAGCCCGATGACAGCGCGGACGAAACGGGCGACGCGCAGGACAGCGAGGGCACGGTGCTCACGCAGGAGGAGACGCCGGACGAGATCGCCGTGACGGAAAACGGCTCGCCCGCCCGTACGCTCAAGGCGTCCGACCCCTCGGGCTATACGGTATTCGGCAATGTGTACATCAACAACGGCTCGGATGCCGCGCTCGACGCCTCGATGCTCTCGGGCGATTGTGCAGCAAAGCTCGGTGCGGAGGGGCCGCAGGTGCTCATCATCCACACCCACGGCTCGGAGAGCTACACCATGCCGCCGGGGCAGGAATACGACGTGTCCGACACGTTCCGCACGCTGGACACGAACTGCAACATGATCCGCATCGGCGACGAGATGGCGCAGGTGCTGACCGACGCGGGCATCAGCGTCGTGCACGACCGCTCGCTCTACGACTATCCGAGCTATTCGGGTGCGTACAACCGCTCGCTCGCGTCGATCGAGAGCTATCTGCAAAAGTACCCCTCGATCTCGTTCGTGCTCGATGTGCACCGCGACGCGGTGCAGGACGCGAACGGCCAGCAGTTCAAGCTGCTGTGCGGCGAAGATAAAAACGCCGCACAGCTCGAATTCGTCATCGGGTCGAACGGCGGAGGACCATCCCCTACTCCGGTTTCGCCGGCTCAGGCTACACCAACGCAGGCAGCATCTTCCATGATTACACCAGCCGCTCCGATACAAGTTGCCACCACTGCATCTGCTTCACCGCAGATCAATCGGGCTACACCGCCACCATCTCTTGATGCAGCAGGTTCATTTACACAGAGTCCTACACCGGCTCAGGCAGCCGCATCCATTGCAGCTGCTCCGATGGGACAGTCCGTCACTACAGCACCTGTTCCACCGACACCGGTGCCATCATCACCTGTTTCACCTGCATCACAGCCACAGGCGCCGTCACCGGCAACAAGACCTCGTCCACAAACCGTTTCTGCTCCACAGCAACCGGTTATGACAGCACAGCCGGTTTCCGGTACTGCGACCCCGGCTGCCCCACAAACGGCTTCCGGTACTCCGATTCTGACTGCTCCGCAGACAACTTCCGGTACTCCGACTCAGACTGCGCAGACAGCAGATGCTGCGAAAGCACCAGCCAAGACCTCTTCCATGCGTAATTCCATCTTCCGGGACGATACGGAGGAGGACAAGAAAAAAGCAGAAGAAGAGCTTGCACGCCGCAACAAAACAAAGGTTGATATCAAGTCCATCAATTCTACCACTTCCAAAGTGGATAAAAAACAGGCTCGTGCGGCTGCCAAACAGAATGCCGCCATCGAAAAAGAAAATAACGCAGAGCGCTACAGCAGCTCCAAGAAGATGGTCATCGGCATTGTCCTTTTAGTCACCTGCCCGATCTGGCTTACTCTTGTCGGAGTGATTCTGGGGGGATTCGCATTAGGCGTATGTGCTGTTGCCGCCTGTATCGCAGCAGGTATCGGATGCTTTGTGGCAAGCCTTGCCTCTATTGCGCTGACGCTTCTGGCACTTTTCTCAGCTCAGATTTCTACCAGCGTCTTTACTCTGGGATGTATTTTCTTCCTGTTTGCCGCAGGATGCGGATTATGTTTTCTGGGTTATAAGCTTATCACCCGAATCCTTCCGGGTGCCTATTTCAGTGTAAAGGTACTATTTAGCGGGATCAAGGCAAAGCTTGCCCGTCTCGCCCTGAAATAAACAGATAACTGCTGGGAGCAATATGCTTCAGAATGGAGAATAGCATGAATAATAAAATTAAAATCATTATTGCAATAGGAATCATAGGAATTGTAATTATGGTAGCCGGTTTTGTAATGGGCAGTGGTCCCTCTTTAATTCCAGCTATCTTTTCGGAAGCAACTATTCCGGAGGGTGCCGTTCCCATCGGAGATGTCCAGACCACAGATGTGAGTTCGATTGAATTAAACCTTTTTGCCAGTAAGATTTCCATCAAATCCGGTGAGAACTTCGATCTCTCCGGCAGCGGTCAGTACGATGGTTATGTCTTAAATGGCGTGTTATATGCCGGCGCAACCCAGTTCAAGAGAACTGCCAATGTGTTTGGCTTAAAATTCAGCGTTCCATCCAAATGGATCTGCGGCTATGGTAGCTATGTACTTGTGATTCCACCAAATGCCAAACTGGATCAGATTACAATCAACACAAACCGTTCCGATGTCACCTGCGATGCACTGGTAGCAAGTCAGGTCAATATTAACATCAAGAACGGCGATCTCAGCGCCGATAAACTGACTGCCGATACTGCTTCCATTAACGTAGACGGTACTACCAGCATTGCTTCTTCAGAAATTACACGAAATGGCAATATTGCATCAAATAATCGTCTGCTTGTCGGAACCTCCGGCAGTGCAATGGATTCGACCATGAGTAATACCACTCTTTCCAATAAGCATGGCGGTATCACTCTTTATGCAAAGCTGATGGGTTCTGCTTCCTTACAGACAAGCCGTGGCAATATCGAAGCGGCTCTCGCCGGAACCAAGGCGAATTATACCTTCCCGGCAGCCGCCTATAATCTGAAGATTCATGAATCTGTAGTTCCTGACGATGCCCGGAACAGCACAGAACAGTACGGCACCATATCTGTTACAGCCGACAGGGGTAACGCTTCCATTTCCTTTGAGACAGAGACCGAATCTCAAGCAGATACAAAGGGACCGACCAAAGACAAGAACAAATAATAAATCCATGATCCTGTTATCAATACCGGACAGGGTCATTATGAGAAATCATTGAAGTTCACAAAAACTCTGAAATAAAGGATTTCATTCACAAAATCCTATTTCAGAGTTTTTTTATGTTGACATCTTATATTATACAGCGTATAATATCATCATATTATATGATATATAGTATTATATCGTGAATTCTTATCGCAAGGGAGCTTGTTCACTTGCATAGAATGCATGAACGACAAAATCTTCCAGCGCATCGCGCGACAGATGCGAAGCATCTGGATTTTGGAGTTATTATTTAAGATTGGAGGCTTCCTATGATATTTAACACAGGCTCTGCCTTGCTGGATGCCATTGTACTTGCCGTGGTGGAGCATTCTGCCGAAGGAACCTACGGATACAAAATCACACAGGATGTCCGTTCTGTCATTGACGTATCCGAATCGACACTCTATCCGGTTCTGCGACGGCTGCAAAAGGATGATTGTCTCTCTGTGTATGATCAGGAATGCGGCGGCAGAAACCGCCGTTACTATAAAATCACAGAAAGGGGCAGGGTACAGCTTAACCTCTACCGGCAGGAATGGCACAACTACACACATAAGATCAATCAGCTTCTTCTGGAACAAGCTGACGCAACCATAGATCAATGAAAGAAATGAGGAGAAATATGACAAAATATGAATTTCTAGGCGACTTAAGCCGTTTGCTGAAAGACCTGCCCGAAGAAGAACGGAAGCAGGCACTTCATTATTATGAAGATTACTTTGCTGATGCAGGTGAGGACAATGAACAGGAAGTTCTGAACGAGCTGGGCTCTCCTGAAAATATCGCGGAGCTGATCAAGGCAGATTCCCCGGATGAGATCACATACGGGGATGGTGCAAGCACTCATGCTACCGCTCCATTGCAGCCATATAAAGCAGCCGGGCCGGAGCACTCTGAAAATGTCTCCGGCAATGCATCCGATGTCACTCCGGATAGCACTCAAAATGACCGCTCCCAATCTGATAACAACTGGCACAGCATGACCGGAGATCCTTCCGGCAATCAACACATGAACGGAGATTCTTCCGGCAATCAACAGTCAGACACCGGATATACGAACGGTAGTGCAAGCCACAGCAACGCTTCCGGTGCAAACCAGTCAACCTGTAGCCGATCTTCCGGTTTATTCTCCGGCATGGATAATACCAATCTGATCATTATGATCATTGTCCTTGTTGTCACTTCTCCAATCTGGGGATCTGCGCTGCTCGGCATTGCCAGCTTCCTTCTGGGACTGCTTGGAGCGCTGGTCGGCATTTTTGCTGCACTGGTCTTAGGCGGCGGTGGATCTGCAATTAGCGGAATCGTTGCCATCGTAGCCGGATTTATTGCACTGTTTGCCGGACACGCTGCAAGTGGTGTTCTGACCATTGGCGTTGGCTGTCTTCTGTTTTCACTTGGAAGTGCCTTCTGCTACCTCGGTGTTTTTCTTGCCATCCGTCTTATTCCACTGCTCTGGCGCCAGCTCGGACGGCTTTGGGACTGGTGCCGCATCAAATTACTTGGAAAGGAGGCGTCTTGCTAATCGTTGGCAAGACACGTGAAAGCTATGAAAAAGAGAGATAAATTTCTGCTTGCTTTATCCTGCATTTTCCTGATCGGTATCCTCTGCCTGATTGCCGGGATCAGCATGGGAGGAACATTATTTGCTTTTCAGTTGAATCAAAATATCAATCCAAAATACACACAAAATGGTACTTTCACTCTCTCAGAAAAGGACTCAGGCTTAATCACCGGCATTGATTTTGATTTCCACTGTCAGGATATTACCATCCAAAGGGGTGACACCTGTTCTATCCAGCCGGATGATGATACCGACAGCCTGGAAAGCAAATATTACTCCTATATCAAGGACAATGTCTGGCATATTGAAACACCGAATTCCTCCAATGCAACGATCACTTTTCTGGATCACACAGTACGGATTCCGTTTCTGTCAAAAAACTGGGATTCCGATGTTTCCTATACGATCACTCTGCCTCTGGAGAAACATTTTGACCGTGCCAATATTTCGATTGCCGCAGGTGACTGTGAAATTGATGATGCTCTGACCGCCGATAACACCACGCTCAAGGTAGGTGCCGGTTCTCTGGATATGACCGAGCTTACGGCGAAACAGTTAAGCATAAAGATCGGTGCCGGCGATGGTACAATCGATAATATCCATGTATCCGATCACTGTACAACAAAGGTTGGTGTTGGTGATCTGGAGCTTGGAGACACCGATAACAGCCCCGGCGAAAATAAGATCAACAACCTGAACTCCAAAACAGCCGTTGGCAATACCGATATTGCGGCAAAACTTACCGGAACAAATCAACTGGAATGTGCAACCGGCGATCTGAGTCTCCTGCTGCCGGGTTCTAAGAGCAATTATAATTTCACCAGTCACTCCTCTATGGGGGATATCTGTTTTGGAGATAGCACGAAAGACGATTCCTCCACAGATGTTTATGGTGATATCAGTCTCAAGTGTAGTCTTGGTGATATCGATGTTGATTTTGAGCGATCATGAGTATTATTGAAAAGCCGCATTATAAATAATATTCTCAGGCTTCGAATAATCGGTATTTGAAATTTAAGGAATATATAAATAAAAATGCTTAAACCTGATAAGATCCACTTTCATTGGATATCCAGTGAAAGTGGATCTTATTATTCTCACGTTCTAAGCGATTTTCTATCAAGGGGAAGTTTTGCAATTTTCCAGACTTTCTCTTACTGTTCGCTGTGCCAATGCAGCCGGTGAAGCTGCCCGTTTCTCTCCGCCTCCATGAAGTTATTCTGACGAAGTGACTCATATAATACGATCGCCACGGAATTGGAAAGGTTCAGAGAGCGGATCTTGTGATTCATCGGAATACGGATCGCATTCTCTTCGTTATCAACAAGAATCTCCTCCGGAATCCCTGCACTCTCCTTACCAAACATAATATATGCGTTCGGTGGATATGTGACATCCGTATATGTCTGATGCGCCTTTGTGGTCGCCATATACATGTTACCGGCTGCATCCGGATTCTTCTGAAGGAAGTCCTCGTAACAGTCATAAACCGTAACATCTAACTCATTCCAATAGTCCAGTCCGGCACGCTTGAGCATCTTGTCATTGATCTGAAAGCCCATCGGCTCGATCAGATGAAGTCTTGAACCGGTCGCACAGCAGGTACGTCCTATATTTCCTGTATTCGCCGGTATCTCCGGCTCAAGAAGTACAATATTCATCACGTTACCGCCCCCCTTATTTCCTATGACGGTCGATAAAGTTCTGCATACGTCCGAGAGCAATCTTTAAGTCGTCAATGGAATACGCATAGGAAATACGAAGAAATCCCTCGCCACATTGACCAAATGCCGTTCCCGGTACGACAGCGACCTTTTCTTCCTGTAACAGCTTCGTTGCAAACTCATCCGAGGTCATGCCAAACTCTTTGATGCTTGGAAATACATAAAATGCGCCAAACGGCTCGAAGCACTTCAGTCCCATATCGCGGAAGGCTTTCATCAGATAATTTCTGCGCTGGTTATATGCCATTCTCATGCGCTCTACATCAGCATCGCCGTCACGAACAGCACTGATTGCCGCATACTGGCTCAACGTCGGCGCACACATAATGGCAAACTGATGGATCTTGAGCATCTGCTTAATGATCGCCTGTGGTCCACAGGCATATCCGAGACGCCATCCTGTCATCGCATAGGATTTGGAAAATCCGTTGATCACGATCGTTCTCTCCTGCATACCCGGAAGCGATGCGATCGACACATGATCTCCACTGTATGTCAATTCGGAATAAATCTCATCGGAAATTACAAACAGATCATGCTCCCGTACGACCTCTGCAATATCCTCCAGATCCTCCCTTGTCATGATCGCACCGGTCGGATTATTCGGGAACGGCATGATCAGGATCTTTGTCTTGTCTGTAATCGCATCCAGAAGCTGCTGCTTCTTAAGCTTAAACTCATCCTCTTCCTTCAGCTCGATGATCTTTGGCACACCATCTGCCAGAACGATACACGGCTCATAGGACACATAGCTCGGCTGTGGCAGTAAAACCTCATCACCCGGATCAAGCATTGCACGGAGTGCTCCGTCAATCGCCTCACTACCGCCTACGGTCAGATAAATCTCCCTCTTAGGATCATAGGAAAGCTGAAAACGTCGTTTCAGATAATTGGCAATCTCTTCCTTCAACTCTTTCAAACCTGCGTTTGATGTATAAAACGTCCTTCCCTGCTCCAGAGAATAGATACCCTCCTCACGGATATGCCATGGTGTATCGAAATCAGGCTCACCCACACCGAGGGAGATCGCATCCTTCATCTCACTGACGATGTCAAAAAACTTGCGGATACCGGAAGGCTCAATAGACTGTACTTTCTTAGATAATGGGTCTCTCATGGGGTAATCAACATCCTTTCTGAATCGTGCTTTTCATCGGTCATGATCAGACCATGCTCCTTGTATTTCTTCAGTACAAAATAAGTTGCGGTGCTTGTGATGTACTCCAGAGTAGACAGCTTCTCTGTCACAAAACGGGAAACCTCTTTCATACTCTTTCCCTCAATGATCACAGTAAGATCAAAGCTGCCGGACATCAGATAAACGCTCTCTACCTCTTCAAACTTGTAGATACGCTCTGCTACCTTATTGAATCCCATGTCGCGCTGTGGTGTTACCTTCACCTCAATGAGAGCTGTAACCTTCTCACAGTCTGTTCTGTCCCAGTTAATAAGTGTCGGATAGCCACAGATGACCTTATTATCCTCCATCTCCTTGATCTCATGCTCAATTGTATCTGTACCTGTATTTAACATGGCCGCCAGATCTTCTGTGGAACGACGGCTGTTCATGCTGATCGCATCTAAAATCTGTTTCTTGATCATAATTACCTCCATTAATCCTTCAATAAATAATCACCCGATTTAGCAGCAGGAAAGACATTTGTGCAAAGTCAAACACAGCAAACTTCCA
>OKRU01002491.1_pt1 | contig 16395 bp, 10 predicted proteins | sample 1601131 | NCBI WGS metagenome assembly OKRU01 (sample SAMEA3541558, study PRJEB24748) | human gut metagenome | biome: human gut; feature: human-associated habitat; material: faeces | place: China | collected 2012
CCGAGAAAATGATGAGGAAGCTGCTTTCGCTGAAGCCGAAATTCCTTACGATGTGTGGGGAATCGCTCCTGCCCGAGGATATGAAATCGCGGTTCGCAGGGCTTATTGAGGAGCGGTGCGGAACGCTCGAAAACTGAATGCAGTCAAAAGCGGTGCAGGAAATGACCCTGCACCGCCGATGTGTTTCTTATTTATTCCTTAGTATCGCTTGAAAACTTCCTCTTGTTTTCCGCGAAGTCTATCCAGCCCCTTTCCAGCTCGCGCAGGACGCTTTCTGGAAAATGATGGGGGACTTTGAAATTGCGGAAGCCTGATTTAATGTAGGTCAACCATGATTTCAGGACTGCTCCATTAAGCTCGCCGAGGATTTCGGCGGGATCGTAGGGTAAGGTTTCAGCGGCTTTTCAAAATTCTAACAGCTCAGTCCGACGTTTCAAAAGAGCGCCGGACTTTTCATACTACCCATCCTTTTTTGACTTGATTTTTAACATTCAGTGTGATATAATTCTAATTAGCAATAACCCATGAAAGGAGCGATAACATGAGCCTGTTACCCGGTGGAAGAACAGACAAAACAGGAAACGAATACGAAAAACACTACCTCGCGATTCTTTTACTGAGGCTGGTTAATGGCGAGCTCACCTCTATCACAGTAGAGCCCGTAGGACCGAACAAGGACAGCGTGGAATATACTGCAGTTGACCAAGCAGGAAACAGATACCATTATCAGTGTAAGCTCAGCAACGGCACTCACAACAAATGGAGAACCTGCGACCTTAAACAATACAATGTTTTCAACAGAGCAAGGGAAATAATTGAAACAGACCCAAAGAACATATACGTCTTTGTTTCGCCGTTGAGCTACGGTGAGCTCGACCAGCTGTGCGATCGCGCCCGGACAAGCGCTTCGGTCGAAGACTTGAAAAATCAGCTGACCAACAAGGAAATACGAAGGGCATGGGAGGACTGCGCCAAACAGCTCAGGCTGAACGAATCAGATGATACCGACGCCCGGAAGATGATGAGTATTCTCTCAAGATGGGAATTTGTTACCGTGCCGTTCAGCATGGAGAGCAAGCGCGACCTGTCGTCCAGGGTCAATTGCTTGTTTTCTGGGGATTCTAAAGCCGCCAGAGAGCTTCTTGAAAACTATGCGAATTCAAACCAGCGATTTGTAGTCCCCATAACCGCCGACGAGATAATACATGCAATGTCGGAGCGGGGTCATAAATTCAGGAAGCACCTGTACGGCGAAAACAATATCACAAAGATAAACAGTCTGAACGAGATTTTTCTGAATTCATTCCACCCGATAAACAGTAAAATCATTCACCGCTCCGAAACCGACAAAGTGCTTGCTGAAATAACAAACGGCAATTCGGTCATTCTGCACGGAAAAGCCGGATACGGAAAAAGTGGCTGCGTTTACGAAATAGTCAATAAGCTCAGGGAAAACGGAACTCTGCTCCTCGCCTTGAATTTAGCCCACGACCCTCCTTCAACAACATCTGAACAATACGGAAAGGCGCTCGGACTTACCCAGTCCCCCGTGTATTGCCTGTATAATATAGCCGCCGGAAAGCCCTGCGTGCTTATCCTCGACCAGCTTGACGCACTGAGATGGACGAGCCAGCATTCCAGCAGCGCGCTAGCAGTTTGCAAGCAGCTTATCTCAGAGGCAAATAACCTGAACAAGCACTTTGATGGGCACATTTCCCTGGTATTCATCACACGCACATTCGACCTTGAAACTGATGCAAATCTCAGAAATCTGTTTTCTAATGATGAGAATAAAACATTTAGGTGGTCTAAAGAAGAAATAAGCCATTTTTCAGCCGGTGATGTCATCAATGTGATCGGCGAGAATTACAACACGCTGTCGCATAAACTACAAAATCTACTGCTGACCCCGTCCTCTCTGTATATCTGGACGACCTTAACAGACAGCTCGGCTGCAAGAAACATAACCACGCCCTTTGAACTGATGGAGAAGTGGTGGGAGCAGATACTCGAAAACTGTGAAAGCACCGGCATAAGCAAATCGGCTGTCACCTCGCTCCGGGACACGATAGTTGATAAACTGGAAAAGCGCCCGGATTCAAAGCTGCCCAGGCAATTCTTTATCGATAGCCAGAAGGAATTACAGGCGATGATATCCAACGGTCTGCTGGTCGAAAACAACAATGCTGTTTCGTTCTCTCACCAGAGCTTCCTCGACCACTTTGCGGTTTCGAACATGGTAACGAAAATTTACGACGGAGCAAGCATTCTTGAAGTAACGGGCAATCGGGACAAGCAAACTCCGTACATGAGATACCGTCTTTTAAGAGTGCTGCAAATTCTGAGCGACGACGAGGATATGCTCATTGACGTCTGTGACGATATCCTCCGTTCTGATGAAGTCCGGTATTATTTCAAGTGCGCTGTCTTTGAGGTGATGGGTCAGTGCGAAAACCCCGGCGACGAAATGCTGGAATATGCGTACGGTTACTTCGAAAATCCCGACTGGCACAGCTATGTATACAATACTGTTTATCTCGGTCACCCGGCATTTGTTCAGAGCCTTGATGATCACGGGTATGACTGGTCGGCAAATGCCGGGCTTGAACTCCTGCATTCTATAAATACCAAGGCACAGGATTTCGTATTTGAGAAAATCAGTCCCTTGTGCTTCCAGGCAGAAGAAAAGGACAAGGAACTATATCTGGTTCTTAGCCGCTACTGCGTGAACGACACGCCCGAAATTCTGGAACTCAGACTACAGCTGCTGCATACATATCCCGAACTATGGTCCTGGGCATGGAACATCTGGGATTTATCAAACAAATCTGCAAATCTGATACCTATGCTCAGACAACTCGTTGAGGACATTGACCATGTAAAGAAAGGACTTTATATCGGAGAAGCCAGCAGCATAAAAGGTTTTTCCAGAGAATACTATCACGAAATCATCAACGAAATTCTGCCTATTATCTGCGAAAAAACCATACATATTGATCCACATCTTCCCAACTATGAATTTGACAGCAATTTCAGGCGTTGGCTAAAATTAGACTTCAATAACCATACTGAAAGAAATATAGTTGAAATGGCAAATGCTGCTCTGCACGAACTTGCCGCAAAAGAGTCTCCGGAATTCATAGCGTTCGCTAAAGAATTCGACGGCAAAAATTCTGTCGTGTATTATGAAATACTTGCCAAAGCTGTTCACAGCCTGAATACCGAATTCAGCGACTTTGCCGTTTCCTGGCTTTGCGACGACCCCCAAAACCACTTCTTTATTTACACCAACAATACTGAGGATTATTTGTCATTAGCCAAGAAAATGATTAAAAAATTCTCGCCGTTTTGTTCAAAAGACAATTTCAGCAGGCTTGAAAATCTGATTCTTCACTGGAGCGACCCGGTCGGGGAAATGATAGCAATGTTCAATCAGCGTCGGAAAGAAAATCGGACAAAGCAGTACAAGCCTGTGTACTTTGCTTTCTGGGGGTATTTTCAGAAAGAGCTGATCCCCTTCCTTGACAAAACAAGAATATCACCGGAAACAAAGCAGCTTATCAGGGTGCTTGAGCGAAACGAGTGGATAAGAACGCCTTATTATAAATCAAGCTTTCAGTCCGATTCTTCACCCATTGTTTCTCCTGTTTCTGAAAAAGCAGACAGGATCTATGACAAGACCTGGCTGAGAATAATTTCCACCCCGGAGAGCAAAATGAAAAATGATTCATGGAAAATGATAAATGGAATCATTGTCGAAGCAAATCACAGAGAGTTTTCAAGAGCTTTTTCCGAACAGGCGAAGCATCAGCCGGAGAGATTTGCGAAACTCTCCCTGCAATTTCCGGACGAATGTTACCGCGGATATATTAATGGAGTTATTAATGCCATGTATGAAAATAACGCGGATACAAAGGTAGATTTCCAGCTTACCTGTGACGTGGTGAACCGCTTTATGTCCGATAGCGACCCTGATGTCACTATCCAGGTATTACGGCTTATCGGAAGACGAGCGGAAGAAAACTGGCCGGATAATATTCTGAACTTTGTTTGCGACGCTGCAATAAACTCTACCCACCCATCACCGGATTTTTCCGCGACTGCCGATAAGGAAGTAACACCACATTCACTGCTTACAAATGCACTGAGCTGCGTCCGCGGGTGTGCCATCGAAACAATTTCAGAACTGCTGTGGAAGCACAATGATTTAGCAGATAGGTTCAAGCCCGCTATCGAGCATGCGACCCAAGACCCGTACGAAGCTGTTCGTTTCATTTCATTTACCGGCGCATATCCATATTACAATTTAGACAGGGATTTTTGTATCAACATTCTGAAAAAGCTGATTCAAAATGAACAGTGCATTCTCGGACACCACGATATATGGCAAATCCTCTGCCGCGATTATCGAAACAACAGTGATTTTTATGTGAAACATCTGAAAAAAGCCTGCCGCTCAGAGATAGATGAACTCAGCGAAAATGCCGCCGATTATTTGTGTGCAATAGTGATATACTATGACTTCAATATTGTCGAACAGTTGTACCGGATTCCTCTGAACACAAAGCAGATAGAACGGGTCTGCCTGCAGGCAGCGTCCTCATTTGACGATGAACAGTTCCACACTAACAGCAAGGCTATACTGCTGCATTACCTGAACTCCGAAAATTTGAATATGTTCGGGTATAACAAGCTGTTCCTTGAAAAAAAGATAGATATAAACAGGGACGAAGACCTGCTGATAAAACTGCTGCGCTCAAAGCCTAAGGATCACCTACTGCAAACAATACTTGAATACATCAATTCTCATGGTAAGGACATATCCAAGTATGTGGATACGCTGCAAACCTTCTGCGAGGAACTGGCATCAAACGAGAACAGATTCGACAGAGAAACAACAGTGACTGAGCTTATCAAATGCATTATAAAACTCATGGACAGAACTCGGCGTGATCCGGGGATCCAGACTAAATGCCTTGATATGTGGGACGACATATACAGATCCTGCTTCAATATGCCATTTACGCAAATTTTCGATAACATCAGCTGACCACAAACTCCACCTTTCCGCAGGACAAGCAACTGAACAAACAACCAAGACGCCCCGTAAAAACATGGCGCAGCAAAAATCAGAAGTATTACAGCTGAAATTCCCCCGTTCGTCCAAAGCGAGCGGGGCTTTTTCTTTTAGTCGGCATTGCACAGGGTTATTCAGCCTTAATGGCAGCAGCAGTATTTTGTCCCCCGTCCGTTTCCGATTTTCTCGATTCTGCCCGATTTCAGCAGCCTTGCAAGCTCCGCCTCGACGGTCGTGACGCTGATGTCGGGCAGTTTTTCGCATATCTCGCGCTTGGAAACCGGCAGCAGACTGCCCGTTACCAACTCCTCGATTCGCTGTTTCTTGGTGATTTTCCTGTCCTTCAAGCTCGCAAATCTGCTGTCCAGCTCAAAGTAGCTCATTTTCAGATTGAACAGGAAATTTTCGATGAACGGAAAGTAATTATTGTCGTTCTCGTGCCAGCGCTCCGAGGACTTCTGAAGCGACGTGTAGTAATAGTTCTTGTAGGTGTTTATCTGTTCCTCTATCGACACATATTTACCGGCATTGAATTCGCTTTTGTACATCAGTAACAGCGACAGCAGCCTTGACATTCTGCCGTTTCCATCGCGGAACGGGTGAATACACAGGAGGTCCAGAATTACACACGGGATAAGCATAAGCGGATTGATTTCCGCGTCCGAATACGCGGCATGATACGCGAGTATAAGCTGTTCCATCGCAAAGGCAGTTTCACTCGCAGGAACAGGCGTGAACCTCACGCTGCGAACTCCCTCACGGTCGGTTTCCATGATGAAATTGTCCTCCGTTTTGTACCTCCCCGCGAGGTCGTCGCCGCTAGGCTGGAGTAGTATTCTGTGCAGCTCCAGTATGCTTTTTTCGCTGAACGGAATCTCGGAATAACTGCCGTGGATAAGGTCTAACGCGTCACGGTAGCCTGCGATTTCAAGCTCGTTATGTCCCTGCGGCGCGGTGGATTTGTTCACAATATCGCGGATACGCTTGTCAGTCGTAATTATCCCCTCGATGGCGTTGGAGCTTTTCACCGACTGTATCTTCGCCACAGATTCCATCGCCGAGAATACCTCCGCGAAGTCAGAACGTCGCAGTTCCGCCTTTGCTTTCATCTCGTAAATCGAGGTCGCGGAATTCATTATGTCGGCAGGCACACTGATTCTTTTCAGAAATGAGTAGTCGAATTTTCGCATGGGGTTCTCCTTATATTGCGGTTTATCTGCATATATTATAGCTTATTATATGCAGATTGTCAACGGTACGTTCAACACCAAAACGCTTGACTTTTGCGGTGGTATGTGATATAATAATTGTGATCTTACCAAAAACAGCGTTTTTTGATGTGATAATGTAAACTTCATTTGATAATCAACGCAAATTTCGAATAAATTGCGGTGATGTTCCGCATAATATGAATTAACGTACCAAACGAGAGGTGATATTATGGCATACCCGCTGAAGAAGCTGTTCCATATGGACAGAGCCAAGTATGAGGAAGAATACCTGAAAAGGTTCAACTCTCCGGACGCCGTTCATTTTGATTTTAAGATAAGCGGCGAGCAGGCTTTCATGTGCCAGACTCCCGAGATACTCAATACGATAATCTCCATAGAGCGCACGGACAAGCACGTCAGAAGCCTGCACAAGGACCTTCCGCTCGCAGCCATCAACCAGTTTGCGAACCGCTGTCTTATTGACGAAATCGTGCTCTCAAACAACATCGAGGGCGTCCACAGCACGCGCAGGGAACTTAGTGCCATACTGAAGAACGACCTGTCGGAGAAAAACAAGCGCCAGCGCTTTTATGGATTGGTGAACAAGTACAAAGCGCTGATGACGACAGACAATATTCCGTTGGAAAAATGCGAGGATGTCAGAAAAATATATGATGACATTTTTCTTGATGAGATCAAACAGGACGATCCCCAAAATGTGCCCGACGGAAAGATATTCCGCAAGGACAGCGTTAGCGTGTATTCCCCCACGGACAAGGAGATACACAAAGGGCTGAACCCAGAGGAGAAAATAATCGAGGCAATGGACAGCGCGCTGAAACTGCTCAAAAACGAAAAGCTTGACATTCTCGTGCGTATCTCGCTGTTCCACTACCTGTTCGGGTATATCCACCCATTCTATGATGGAAACGGAAGAACAAGCCGATTTATCAGCAGCTATCTTCTCTCGCAGGAGCTTGACAATCTTATCGGCTACCGTATCTCCTACACGATAAAGGAGAACATCAGCAAGTACTACAAGGCGTTCGACTTATGCAATCACCCGCTCAACAAAGGCGATCTTACCCCGTTCGCAGAGATGTCCCTGAATATCATAGACATCTCGATAAAGCAGCTTCTGTCCGCGCTGGAAAAGCGTGTGAGCGAACTGGAGCATTTCAAATCCCTGCTTGAACAAATGCTCAGCGATGAAACCGAGCGCGTTAAGTCCCTGTACTTTATCCTTGTTCAGGCGGCGCTGTTCTCAAATGTCGGGATTACCGCGCAGGAGCTTTCTGGGTATCTCGATATTTCACCGAACACTCTGCGGACTATGCTGAAGAAAATCCCGCAGGACCTGCTGATAACCGACAAGTCCGAAAAGGAGTACCACTATCTGATGAACCTCGGCGAACTGGACAGGATTTGTTCGCGGTAATATTATAGCGCCGTTCGGGGGACGGCGCTTTTTTATTTGCCGACACTAGGACTATTACTAGGGAAACGCTGATTAAATAGCCCAGCAGAGTCGTCGCGACACGGACCACAAGTCAGAGTTGACATTTTAGTTGAGCAATCGAAAATGCAGCATAAAACCCATCAAATTATCCCTATAATACAGAGTAAATACCTCTAAAAGGGCAGACTTATCCCTTAGCAGGTCGGAAATCTGTTTGAACACGCTTGACCATCAACATATTTGCACAAGCAAACAGCACGTTCAGCTTATTGAGATTTTTGGAGATTCCCTTATATCTTACTTTACGGAATCCAAATGTGTCCTTGATGATTTTAAATGCGTGTTCAACCTTGCAGCGTACAGCCGATTTTCTGTATTCAATATATCTTTCCAAATCAATAGCGTTATCCGATACTTTAGGCAGACTTTTGGGGCGGCGGTTTATGCGATAGTCAATACTTGAAAGATGCTTGTCGTTTTTGATTTCTTCACGCTTTTCAATTCCAAGATATCCCGAATCTCCATACACCACTTCGTCATCACTGCGTATCAATTTATGCGCTTCTGTAATGTCATGAGCATTCGCAGATGTTGCCGTAATTGAATGTACAAGTCCCGAGCCAGAGTCTAAGTGATAAAATCTCTGACAAAGGAAACTCACACTGAACTCGCTGCTTTGGAATTCCATAAAATAACACTGCTCCGCCTTTCAATTCAAATAGGAAGACGGGATTTTTATACACTTTGACAAAATCAAATTTACAAAAACAAATAAATTGTGCAACGTTACAAATTTGGCATTATTACCAGAATAAAGTGTTGATTTTTAGTAAATAAACTGATAAAATAATAATTATAAAATTATCTTTTAATGTAAGTAAAAACTTTAAGTTACTGCAATTAAAAGTCAACTTCAATGGAACAGGAGAAAAAAGCAATGAAAAATCTAAAGATTTCCAAGAAGATAATCTGTACGTTTGCAGTTGTGCTTCTGCTGACATTTGTTCTGGGTGTTGTTTCCCTGGTATCAACAAACAACATAGCTTCTACGTCTGACAATTACGTCAATATATCTATTCCCGCATTGTCAAATCTTGAAAGCGCCAGACGTTACATCAGAATATTCCAGGGTAATATTCTGAAAGCCACTTGTACTGATAATCAGGCTGATTTAGACAAGCTCGTTGAAGACATAAGCACCGACCGGTCAGCGTTCTTCGCCTATCTCGACAGCTTTCTTGAATATGACCCACAGTTTTCAGATGAAGTCGAAAATATCCACACTATCATGGACGACGCAGCTTCTATTCGTGAGGGAATAGTAGAAGCAAGCGCAAAATTCACCTATGAGGGCAATGTGGAAGCGTATTCTATATATCTGAACGAATATGAGCCTAACCTCACGAAAGTTACGGGCATTCTGGAAAACCTTACAACCGAACTCAATGAAGCAATTACCACAAGATACAATAATGCACAGACTACCAAAACAATCAATATTGTCATAATAATTGCAGTAGTTGTGGCGGCTGCAATACTTGTGGTTGCTCTCACAGTCATTCTCACAAAGGCAATAGTCACGCCAATCATTCAGATTAAAGATTCCATGAACCTTATCGCAAACGGTCTGCTCAAAGAAGCTGACGGCACTATCACATACCGATCCAAGGACGAGCTGGGCGTACTTGCCCATGCAGCAAGGAAGGTCATCAGATTCTTCCAGAACGTGCTGCCCAGCATTTCAGATGTGTGCAGGAATTACGGCAACGGAAATTTCAACTGTACCTGCGAGAATTACGATAGCTACGTTGGCGAAACCAGCGAGATCCGCGACAGCCTGATGTATATACGCGATAATCTTTCCGCTGCCCTTTCAAATGTTGACCAGGCTTCCGACCAGCTTTTAAGCGGCACAGAAGAAGTCTCATCAGGCGCTCAGGCTCTTGCTCAGGGGGCAACGCAGCAGGCATCATCTATCCAGGAGCTTTCTGAAAATATTGCGTCTATTTCCGAATCTATCAAGGCTAATTCTTCGGACGCAGCGGAAGCAAGTGATAAAGCAAATGCCGCAGGAACGGCAGTCCAGGAAGTCAATGCCATGATGTCAGAGCTTGTAAGAGCCATGAACGAGATCAACGAATTCTCCAGCGAAACCAAGAAAATCGTCAAGACTATCGAGGATATCGCATTCCAGACAAACATTCTTTCACTCAATGCCGCAATTGAGGCAGCAAGAGCCGGCGCAGCCGGAAAGGGCTTTGCAGTAGTTGCTGAAGAAGTCAGAAACCTTGCAGGAAAATCTGCTGAAGCAGCTCAGAATACGACTCGGATCATCGAAAGCACTGTTAACTCCATTGTCAGCGGAAATCAGCTCTGCGCCGAAGTTGCTGAAAAGATGAACAAGGTCGGCGAAACAGCCGGCAAGGTTATGGTCATAAACAACAAGATTGCCGATTCTTCCAAGAAAGCCGCTGACTCCATCGTCAAGGTTACAATCGGAGTTGACCAGATATCAAATGTCGTTCAGACAAACTCTGCTACATCTGAACAGTCTGCTGCCGCTTCCGAAGAGCTCAGCAGCCAGGCTAATATGCTCAAGGAGTTGGTTAAGAGTTTCTCGCTTTATAGCGGTTCCTCAAATGCAGGAACACAGCCTGCTGTAAACTCCTGAAAGTCTAATTTATACATAAAAGGCTCCGACAACTGAGTTGCCAGAGCCTTTTTTAGAAATTCCATATGTCTATTATAATAAGTTTGAGATGAAACGAATCTATACTAGGGACGCGCTGAATAAAGCGAAGCGTAACAAAATCAGACCTGTGAGTATACTCATGTGAGCGGGTCGATTTTGTTTTATTCAGCGTTTCCTTAGCTTTGACTTCCGTGATGTCGGTTACGCATTTGCTGAAAGGTTTGTCGGCTTTAAAATCGCGTTTCAGCAGGTCGTCTGACTTTCTTGCTTCACGGTCCGCCTTCGTGATTCCATTCGGTTTTCGGTTTGGTCTGTGCGTTATTCCGACGGCTGTCATTACGCGGTATACCGTGGTTTCGCTTGGTATTCCGGAATCCGGATATTTAAGGAGCAGCGCCTTATGCATTCGCTTCTGCTTGTTTACTTCCGACGGCTCGCGGCGAAAAAAGCTGCCGCCTCATTCAAGAAATCCCGTTCCTCCTGAAGCCGCTTGTTTTCTTTGTTCAGCCGCTTTACCTCGCTTCGCAGCTGTCGGATCTCCTCAGCCAGGCTCATTGCGTTTTCGGGGGTTCGCTCCTCTATGCCCAGATCGCCGTTCTTTGCCGCCTGCACCCATCCGTACAGCGTTCCGTACGGTATCTTCAGTTCCTCACTGGCTCGCTTTACTCCTATTTCCAGCGCCAGCTTTACTGACTGCTCCTTGTAACTTCTGTCGTATTTCTTTGCTTCTGACATCTCCTTCACCTTCCTCGTTTTAGTATATCCTTTTGAGCGTGGGGTGTCAAGTTTTATTATACAACATCAGTAATTGTTTTATCCAGATGTGGTAGATAACATACCTACATTAATAGCAGCGATACGTATAATGTAGAAAGTGTGTTTTTTTGGATGCAGTTAATTATTGACATAGCTTCAGACTTTATGATATAATAAATAATAAAAGATTAAGTGAAATTTCATGTTAAATGTTTAATAAATTCGGAGGGAATTGGATAATGAACAACCCAAATAATAGAGCACCAAAAAAAGTTTTCATTTCATATTCGTGGTCATCAGAAGAAAAAGTATGCGAAATTGTAGAACGACTTATGTACTCTGGCATAGACGTGGTGTTTGATAAGTATGATTTAAAAGAAGGACAGGATAAATACGTATTTATGGAAAAGTCAGTTAATGATGATACTGTAGATCGTGTTTTGATATTTTGCGATAAAGTCTATGCAGATAAAGCAAACAATCGAACCGGGGGCGTGGGAGATGAAACTATTATTATTTCTCCAGAAATTTATTCGAATGTTAAGCAAAATAAATTTATTCCTATTATTTTGGAACATGAAGATAATGGCGAGCCTTGCTGTCCTTCATATATAAAATCAAGAATATATATTGATTTATCCAACGATGATAATTTTGAAGCAAGCTTTGAAAAGTTAATTAGAAATATATACGATATGCCTTTGTACAAAAAGCCACCGCTGGGCAACAGACCAGAGTGGCTTGATGATGACGATGTCACTCTTTCAGAAATAAAAAGCATTGTCAAGCAGCTTAAAGATAATAATGGAAAAAACTCTAGGAAAGAAGAATATCTTGTAAAAAAGGCCAAAGAATCTTTTATTGATGCCGCACTAAAATATGGTAATCTTCATAGGAAAGATCCTGAAGAAATGCTCACAATAATAGAACAGACAAAACCTTATCGTGATTTATTTGTTGATTATTGCGAGTTAATTATATGCTCTGATTTACCATCTTCTGTAATAATAGCTGATTTCTTTGAAAATATCTATAACCAAACTCGTTATTCAAGCACCAATGGCTTTTATCAAGATACTGATGATGACATGAGCAACTTCATCATTTGGGAATTATTTATCTGTGCAACAGCTGTTTTACTGAATTATGAAAAGTATAAAGAACTGAACTCGCTCCTAACGCACACATATTTTCTTAAGCAGAGGTTTATTAGTGACAACTTAATCCCTTCTACATATGGTGCTTTTAGAAATTATAACAGAACCATTGAAGATATAATAAAACCTCAAACCGAATACAAGAATTACCATTCGCTCACTGCGGAAATAACAATAAAACGCGAATGGAAGCATCTCATTACTAAAGATACAATCGTCAATGCAGATTTAGTATTATATCAACTTGGTGTATTATTAAATACAGATTTAACCGGCTCAAGAGAATGGTTTCCATCGACATATCTTTACAAAGATAACCGCCAAGAGATATGGATTAGGCTCAGCTCAAAAGAATACTGTATGCGCATTTCGCCATTGTTTGGCTGTGAAACAATAGATGAGCTGAAGGCAGTAATAAAAAAAGCGCATTTTTCTTCAGATTTTACTTACCCAAGAGCATTTAGATGTGCTCCAGGTATAACTGCGTCAATTGAAATTGATGATATTGGAAAATATAATTAACATTGTTGCTTTTTACAAAAGGCTTCGGCCCTTTAGAAACAACGCTTGATTATTGAATATATCGCTCAAGCTGAATGCCTCAAGTCGATGAGGTTCATTATATCATGCGCCAGTGGTAAAGAGCCGGAGGATCAGCTGAATTTCTTGCAGAAGCTTCTGCGTCTGTTCTGTTTGTATTAAGACATACTTTCTTAGGCTCATACGTCTGAATATACCTGAAAAAAGAATTATCCGACTGTTGCGGACGAGAAATGCTACGGTGGAAATGTACCACAGCAGACCGTCAGTTAACAGCCGGATTATTTGTATCACTTAAAGCAGAAATTATCGAGGAATTTCATAAGCTTATCATTGGTGCGTTTTTCTATGTCTGATTCTTGTGGTATCTGCTTTATCATCTTATCCCTCCATTCGTTAAGAGCACCATTTATTCGTGGGAGAGCGGTGGTGATTTCGCCCATACTGCAAAGGAAGTCCCAAAAGTTGTTTAATTCGCCGGAGGATAGATGAGAAAAGCGTTTTTCAATCAGGGCATCACCGTCTATGTCATCAATATCTGAAAACCATGAGTTATAGTCCAGCATAGCCTTATCGGCAAACGAAGTGTCGCAAACAGTGCCGCTGTAGGAAATGAATAAGTCAGATACAGGCTTTAGTATATTGTTATACTTGTTGTTGCAGCTTTCAATTATCTCATCAAATTCCGGATCAAGACTATCCAGCCGGTTGTTTACAAAAGATTCGTCTCTTAATGCTTGTATAATGCCGAGCAGACTGAAAATCCGAGCTGTTTCCTTCTTCGATTTGTCGAACATCTGATTGATAGAATCCACTAAACTGTGGCTTAGCTCTGCGGCATATTCCTTGGATATCTTATTGGAAATATCCTGCCAGAGTAGCTGGAACACGCTGGCGCTTATCTCTTCCTTTCCCCTGGGAACTACAATGTCGCCGTTTCGCTTTTTCATATTGACACTGACTACCTCAAAGATGTGGACGTTCCCGCCTAACACGGAAAGCTGTCTTTTTATAAAGTCTTTTTTCTCGTCCAGAGTGCGGCGGTCAAAGCCATCGCAGTTTGTCATAATGATGTGTATATTCTGGGAAATAGTGCGGCTGAGGTCTTTTATCATTTCAGCTTCAAAATCCTCAAATCGCGACTTGGCTGAGGTGCAGTAGAATATGGTGTGAAACCAGTTGAATACATCAATGCTATTGTTTTTTTCTGCCACCATTTTGATGATGGCAGCTTTCTGTGTGGCTGCGGTTTTTGCTTCAAAGCCCTGATTGTCAAATATCTTTATCGGATATTTGCCATTGCTATAGTCGTACTCAATACAATAACCCTGAGTTACAGGTTTTCCAACTCCTGTTTTGGCAACATCTTTACCGATGAAGTAATTGATAAAGGAGGACTTGCCAGTGCCAGTCTTGCCCAGAAGAAGTATCTTGGCTGATTTATCAGTCGTCATATGTCCTTCTCCTCTCCGCTGCCTTCAATGATGTCCTTTATCTCTTCCGGAGATTTTTTGCCATTCTTCTTGAGGAACGAGCCCATTATATCCTTTATTGAATTGTAATCCAACTCTGCAATAAGGTCAACGCTCTTACCCTGTGCGATGCGCCTGCAACAGTTATAGCATATCTCCGAAACAGCTGCGCCCAGAGCGCCAGTAATTGCCGCCGCAACAGAAGCGTTTATTGCTGCGCCTGCCACAGTGCCTATTCCGGGTATGAGCTTAATGATAGAACCAACGAGAGTCTTGCCAAGGTTGGATATAAGGACGTCACCTACGAGAGCAGTTACCACACCCTTAGCCATATTCATGCCATAGCAGCCGATTATTGCAGCGGTCATTGCCACCTGCTCAGCGGTAAGGATAGGTGCGTCAGGACCGGGGATAGGAATTGCACCGGTGGCTGCTGCAGCGGTAACTGCTGTGGCAATTATCTTGGCGGCAGTCTTTCTCTTTGCGTCGAGGTTTACCATCTGCGCTGCTACGAACATCTTGCGGATATCCTCGTCATCGATGTGTTCGCTGGACCATTCGATGAGCTTTTCAATGTCAAGAGGGAGCTTGGGATCGTTGGAAACCTCAAATACTGCAATATTTGATCCGACTTCTTCATGAACTATATCTCTTATTGACTTGGCAATTGTTCCCTGCTCATCATCATTGTCACACTGAGTGATAACCACCGCAAGCTTTCCTCGAATATCACGGTCGCTGTTGACAGATTTCAGTACCTCAATATCATAATCCTGTATACGGGTAGTGGAAACAGAAATGCAGTACCACACAAGATGAACCATGTCCTGTGTATTGCGGTTTTGGCCCATCCACTTATTGAAATCATTGATAAATCTCTGGCAGTCCCCCGCAGACCCCATCTCGTAGCCTTTGCTGTCGATAAGGTTGACCGAAGAATTGTTGTCCTCGCCACGGTACACCTGGAACTCCGTTGTGCCTCTGCCGGTGTCGGAAACCTTTGCTACCTGCTTGCCAAAAATAGTATTGATGAGAGTGCTCTTTCCACATCCGGTGCAACCCAGCAGCATTATGTTGGGTAAGTGCTGTGCTTTGGAATATTTTTCCCATTCTTTTTCGACAATCTCTTGGTATTCACTCATAATATAAACCTCCGTTTTTTAGGTGCACATCTGCGGCACATACTCCGTGTTTTTTTGCGCAACAACTATTGTCCGCTTTTGTCATATTATATCACATTGCAACGAAATATTCAATGCAATTTTGAGATTTTTGTGCATTTATACAACAAGTTGTTTTTCAATGATATATTATATAATATAGGTATAATTGAACAAAACCACTTTCAATGAACCATGCAGGAATCAGCGGGGTAATCTCATTCCAACTCCTGGGAGTTTATTATAACACACATTTTATCAGAATTTATCCTCAGGAATGAAACCTTTTCTAAGAGAAATATTACACCAAATCTTTGAAGTGGATTTGTATTTCTTATGTATTTTTAGCTAAAGTGCGTTTGTTAAGAAACAAGTGAGCTATTTGCTAAGAAATAAGAAAAAAGAATTGCCTACCCACAAGACGATAGACAATAAAGCTAATGAATAGAAGTATTCAGGAGATGCGAACCTTCGGTACAATCAAGTAAAAAAGGTATTACAGCCGGGCATGCCACAGAGGGGTAAAGTCACTTATTCTTGAACAGGATAGGATTTCCTGAAGTTTTTTATAAATTCCATCTGAAAAGAATGAATCTATATTCTGTCGCTTTACCCACATTATTTTATATTATCTTCATAGCATATTTCTGTCGCTTGTTTGCTGTGTCATTTTTCATTTTCATCTTATTTTTTCCTTTATTAGTTAGGCCAGGCTTCCGTCAAACGGAAACCCAGGCTCTTGCATGAGTTTTTTTACAGTGTCTTTTAATTTATCAATCAATGCCAAGAAGCTTGTTGAACGCGATGTTGAAGCACTTGCTTAATGCTATAATTTCTATGTCGGTCACAAATCTCTCGCCGGATTCTATGC
>OKRU01002496.1_pt1 | contig 16383 bp, 30 predicted proteins | sample 1601131 | NCBI WGS metagenome assembly OKRU01 (sample SAMEA3541558, study PRJEB24748) | human gut metagenome | biome: human gut; feature: human-associated habitat; material: faeces | place: China | collected 2012
GAACGTAGAAACATCTTAAAGGCTTACGGCGCAGAAATTGTTCTGACAGAAGCAAGCAAAGGAATGAAAGGTGCAATTGCAAAAGCGGATGAACTTGCAAAAGAGATTCCAAACAGCTTTATCCCGGGACAGTTTGTAAACCCTGCAAATCCAAAAGTACACAAAGAGACAACAGGACCGGAAATCTGGAAAGATACGGACGGAGCAGTAGACATCTTCGTAGCAGGAGTTGGTACAGGTGGAACCGTAACAGGAACCGGTGAATACTTAAAAGAGCAGAAAGCAGATGTTAAAGTTGTAGCAGTAGAGCCGGCATCTTCACCGGTATTATCCGAAGGAAAGAGTGGAGCACACAAGATACAGGGTATCGGTGCCGGATTTGTGCCAGATGTATTAAACACCAAAGTATATGATGAGGTATTTCCGGTAGAGAACGAAGATGCTTTCCGTGTTGCAAAAGAAATCGCACACAAAGAGGGTGTATTAGTAGGAATTTCTTCCGGAGCAGCAGCTTATGCAGCAATTGAACTGGCAAAGAGACCTGAAAATAAAGGAAAAACAATTGTAGCTTTATTACCGGACAATGGAGACAGATATTATTCAACAGCTTTATTTACAGAGTAATTTGCAGTAGAATGGAAAAAATCTGATGTAACATCAGAGTGACAGAAATAAATAACAGAACGGAGAAAAAGAAGATGAGCACAAAGAAAAGCAGAGCAGAACGTAATTTAAAATTTGAAACTTTACAGTTACATGTAGGACAGGAAAATCCGGATCCGGTGACAGATGCAAGAGCAGTACCTATTTATCAGACATCATCCTATGTATTCCGCAACAGCGACCATGCGGAAGCAAGATTTGGTCTTGCAGATGCAGGAAATATTTATGGAAGACTTACGAATCCGACAGAAGATGTATTTGAGAAGAGAATTGCAGCATTAGAGGGTGGAGTTGCAGCGTTGGCAGTAGCATCCGGAGCAGCAGCAATTACTTATACGATTGAAAATCTTGCACAGAATGGTGACCATATTGTAGCTGCAAAGAATATCTATGGTGGTTCTTATAACCTGTTGGAGCATACACTTCCACAGTACGGCATTACAACAACCTTTGTTGAGCCGGAGCCGGAAGCATTTGAAGCAGCAATCAAAGACAATACAAAAGCATTATATATTGAGACATTAGGAAATCCTAACTCAGACGTAGCTGATATTGAAGCCATCGCAAAAGTAGCACATGCACACAGGATTCCATTAGTCGTAGATAACACTTTTGCAACACCTTATCTGGTTCGTCCGATTGAGTATGGCGCAGACATCGTGGTACATTCTGCAACAAAATTCATTGGTGGACACGGAACAACAATTGGTGGAGTTATCGTAGACAGCGGAAAATTTGACTGGGAGGCAAGTGGAAAATTTGCATCTTTAACTGAGCCAAACCCAAGTTATCATGGCATCAGCTTTACCAAGGCAGTAGGACCGGCAGCATTTGTAACCAAGATTCGTGCAATCTTACTTCGTGATACCGGAGCAACTTTATCTCCGTTCCATGCATTTATCTTCTTACAGGGATTAGAGACATTATCCTTAAGAGTAGAACGTCATGTACAGAATGCATTGAAGGTAGTAGAGTTCTTAAATAACCATCCACAGGTGGAGCGTGTAAATCATCCTGCAGTAAGTACAGATCCAAAGCAGCAGGAATTATATAAGAAATACTTCCCGAACGGTGGCGGTTCTATCTTTACCTTTGAAATCAAAGGTGATGACAGAAAGGCAAAAGATTTCATCGACAATCTGGAAATCTTCTCCTTACTGGCAAATGTTGCAGATGTAAAATCCCTGGTGATTCATCCAGCATCAACCACGCATTCCCAGCTTAGTGCAGAAGAATTAGAAGAGCAGGGAATCAAACCGAATACTATCCGCCTTTCTATCGGAACAGAAAATATCGACGATATTATTGAAGACTTAGAGGAAGCATTCAAGGCAGTAGAGTAAATGACTGAAAGAACTAAAATGAAAAGCATGAGATAAAAGAAGTCTCATATACTTTAGAAAGAGTATATGAGGCTTTTTTTATGAAAAAATGGAAAAGGATACTGGCAGTGGCGGTAATGCTGGCATTGGTATTTTGTGCAGGCCGTGGGAGTGCAGTGCTGGTAAAAAACTGGCAGAATGGCGACTTACTGGGAGTAAATGCAGTGGCATTTACAACAGAGAACTGGGGACTTGGATTTGGTGAATCGGGGACACAGCCAACCGGAAATGCCACACCGGAAGAATTGCGGAAATATAATACATATTTTATTGGTAATGGCGATGATAAGGTGATTTACCTGACCTTTGACTGCGGCTATGAGAATGGAAATACGGAGAAGATACTGGAAGCATTGAAAAAGCATGATGTAAAGGCAACCTTCTTTGTAGTAGGGCATTTCTTAGAGACCAGTCCGGATCTGGTAAGGAAAATGGTGGAAGAAGGTCATACCGTAGGAAACCATACTTATCATCATCCGGATATGTCAGAAATTGCAGATGTATCGTCATTTCAAAAGGAAGTTGAGGATGTCAAGTCACTTTATGAAGAGATTACAGACAAGGAGATGGTAAAATTTTACCGGCCGCCTCAGGGAAAATACAGTGAGTCAAATCTGAAAATGGCAAAAGAATTAGGTTATTATACTTTTTTCTGGAGTCTTGCCTATGTGGACTGGGATCCGGATAATCAGCCAACAAAAGAGGAGGCCTTTGAAAAACTCACCGGACGTATTCATCCGGGAGCTGTTGTGCTGTTGCACAATACTTCAAAGACCAATGGTGAAATCCTGGATGAACTCATTACAAAGTGGGAAGAGATGGGCTACCATTTTGGTACTCTGGATGAGTTGATCGCAGGTTCTAATTCTTAGAAAAAATTCTTAAATAAAACTTGTCTTTTTACTTCTTTTGTATTATACTCTTTGATTGGTAATACCAATCGGAGGATTTAGAAATGAAGTATTTTAGACAGTTTTTTTTAATTCTGGCAATTTCTTTTGCTGGAGAAATTCTGCATATGGCGCTGCCATTACCAGTGCCTGCAAGCATTTACGGACTGGTGTTAATGCTGCTTGCGCTGGTAACAGGTATCGTTAAGATAGAACAGGTGAAGGACACTGCGGTATTCTTGATTGAAATTATGCCGGTGATGTTTATTCCGGCAGCAGTAGGACTTCTGGACTCCTGGAGCGTTCTGCGTCCGACTATTGTGCCGGTGATTGTCATTACAGTACTTACGACGATTATTGTTATGGTCGTGACCGGAAGAGTGACACAGAATGTGATACGAAAGGGAAGGGAGAAAGAAGAAAATGAATAATTTTGCAGGAGATACCCTTTTCTTTGGTGTAGTAATCAGTCTCATTGGATATGAAATCGGAGCACTGTTAAAGCGTAAATTAAAGCTGGCGCTGTTTAATCCACTTTTGATTTCTATTATTTTTGTTATGGTTGTATTAAGTGTAGGCAGGATTGACTATGACAGTTATTATGAAGGAGCAAAGTATTTAAGCTATCTTTTAACCCCGGCAACGGTATGTCTTGCTGTTCCGTTGTATGAGCAGCTGGAATTGTTAAAAAAACATAAAAGTGCCATTGTAGCAGGAATTATATCCGGTGTCATTGCAAGTGTGGGAAGTGTGCTTCTTTTTGCGGTGATATTTCATCTGAATCATGAGGAATATGTAACCCTTCTGCCAAAATCCATTACCACAGCAATTGGAATGGGAGTATCTGAAGAACTTGGAGGAATCGTAACGATTACGGTGGCAGTAATTATCATTACCGGAGTCTTGGGAAATATGATTGCAGAAGTGGTATGCCGTGTATTTCATATAGAAGAGCCGGTGGCAAAAGGACTGGCACTCGGTACTTCCGCCCATGCAATCGGAACCGCCCGGGCCATGGAAATGGGAGAAGTAGAAGGAGCAATGAGCAGCCTTGCCATTGCAGTAGCAGGACTTCTGACAGTAGCAGCAGCAACTGTATTTGCTAATTTTTATTGATGTATTTATGATACAATAATTTTGCAAGGGATGAAAGGAGATTCAGATGAAGGACAGAGAGTATAAGAGGGTAATGGCATTCGTAAAAGATGGAATACGGAGTGGGGAGTTTCAGGTAGGCAGCAAGCTGCCAACAGAACGTGAAATGGCAGAAACACTTGGTATGTCACGTCCATCTATCCGGGAAGCATTAAAGAGTATGGAGAATATCGGATTGATTGAAAGCCAGCAGGGCTCCGGCAATTATATCTGCTGCAACATGGAAAAAAGCCTTTCAGAAGTAATTAATATGATGCTGCTATTGCAGCAGGTAGATAAGGATGAGCTTGCAGAGGCACGCTGCCTTTTAGAACATGCGATAGGTCTTCTGGCAGCTAAAAATATGAGTAAACAGGATATTGCGGAGTTAAAAGCACTGGCAGAATCTATGCAGAATGCTGACCAGCAGAGAAGCTATGAGATTGACCGGGAGTTCCATCAGAAATTAATATTAGGTTCCGGCAACCGTTTCATGATTACGATTATGCAGGTATTTTCTGAAATTTATAAGGAAAGTATCCGAAAAGGCTGGGAAAATGCAGATGCCGAGAAATTTGAAAAAATGTGGAAGCTTCATGTACAGATTGCAGAAGCAATTGAAACGGGAGACCAGAGAAAAATCGATGCTGCCGTACAGGCACATTATGATATTATTCATAAGTAAAATGATGGCAAAAAAATGCCCGGCAGTGGTTCCTTTTTAGATGAGTCTGAAAAGAACCGCCGCCGGGCTATTTACGCAAGTAGCTTAGCGGGCAAGTACTTCTAAGATTTCACCTACATACATGGTGTGAAGGTTGCCATCGGCATACCAGCTGCTTTCGATAGAAGAATCAATAAACTGGTCCGGAGTCATCTTTGTAGCAGATAATTTACGGCAGATAAATACCAGATTTCCTTCGTCAATATAAGGTGTGTCCTTGCAGTAATCAAGATGCATTCTTGCATTCTCAATTTTATTTTCATCACGTCCGGAAACAGCTCCAAGATATTTTAAAGCTCCTTTATTGGACTCATCTAAAAAGGTCAGTGAAAATGTCTCTCCATTATCAATAAATTCTTTGGTATAGCGTGTATCTCTTACAAAGATGTAGACAACATTTTTGCCCCAGAGGACACCAACACCGCCCCAGCTTGCAGTCATTGTATTTGCTTTCTTCTCATCACCTGCTGTGATTAACATCCATTCTTTGCCGATTTTAGTAAACGGATTCATTTCCACGAGGTCAATTGGATATGGTTGAAATGTATGCATTATTTTTCCCTCCAGTAAATTCGTAATATGCATTTAGTATAGCATTGTATTTTCATAATTACTATGGGTTTGTGGTAAAAAGAATTCCAGAAAAGGTTTAAGTTATGAAATTTATTGATACAATTCTGCAATTCTGGAAACTGCCACATAAATTTCGGAAATACGGTACCAGGTACGGAAATCCACAATTCCGGTAACTGGAAGCCCAAAGATGGACTGGAATTTTTCTACGGCAGCTTTGGTGGCAGGACCATAAATGCCATCCACGGTAATAGTCGGAAGCGCAGGATAGTTACGTGCAATCCGGTTCAGCTGCTCCTGCAGCATCCGCACCTTATCCCCGGTAGAACCAATCTCAAGGTTGCTGCCCGGCCAGGAAGCAGGTACACCACTGATTTCATCCGCCGTGTTGATATACATACTGCTGCCGTAATAGTAGCGCAGAATCTCAATGGTGGAATATCCCTGGTCGGCTAAGTATTTCGACCCCCACTGAGTCAACCTTTTCCCATTTGCGTATGTAGTACGTCTAAAGCCTTAGTTTATGCGGGTTTAGAGGGTGTCGGAGCAGTAGAGATAAATGTTTAATTCTTTCTTCTCACTGTCATAGACAATTTTATCTACAATGGATTTTAGCGCATTGCTTTTGGTGACGGTAGAGACATCCTCACTGGAAAGTATCTCATATACATTCTTAAGCCGGTTGCGCATGAGTTCCCTTGTATCTGTCTCAGATGGAACAGGAGCAGGGGTTAATTCTTCCAGCCGGCTTTCTATTTCTGTCCGTTCTTTGAAAAGAATGGCTTTATTGTCCCGGTATTCTTCTATGGTATCAATGCCATCCCGGTAAGCCTGCCGGATCCGTTCTTCTTTTTTCTCAATGTCATGTAGTCTTTCGGTGAGTATCTCATGGGCAGACTGGGCGGCTGGTTCTTCTGACTTGATGATTTTAAACTGGAGCGGTCGTACACCTTCCATAATTTCTTTCAGACCTTCTAATACAGCCGGTTCTAATTTCCGGGCGGAAATCTGATGGGACACGTTGCACTTCCCCTTTAAATATCCATAGCATTGAAAATTCGTGTATGTCCGTCCGTATCGTTTATCCTTATGAATGGAAGTGGAGAGGGAGCGTCCGCAGGTATGACACTTTACCATGCCGGATAACCAGTGCCGGTGCAGTTCTGGTGGCTTGGCATATTTGGGTGTGTATTCTGCCTTGATACGCTGCTGTGCCTTTTCGTACTGTTCTGCACTGATAATCGGCTCATGGCTGCCATCTCTTATAATCCATTCGGATTCATCCTTTAATGCTTTGTTATCGTTAGAATGACGGTTCCAGACGGATTTCCCAATATAAGTAGGGTTGTTTAAAATGTAGCCGATACTTCGTCTTTCAAATGGCTTTTTATGTGAGGTAAGATAGCCGAGGTCATTTAAGTGTTTTGCAATAGCAAACATACTGGCACCGTCTTCAGTATACATATCAAATATTATATGTACGATATGCGCTTCTTCCGGCACAATAACGGGAGTTTCTTTTGCGTGCATTACTTTATAGCCTAAAGGCGGTCTTGCCTGATTTCGTCCTCTTAAAGCGTTCTCCGTCATACCACGCACAACCTCACCGGATAATCGGATAGAATAGTATTCATCCATCCATTCAATGATACGTTCAATCAAGGAACCAAAGGGACCATCCACCAGCGGCTCGGACACGGAAATGACTTCCACATGGTCTTTACGGAGCATGGACTTATAGACAATGGATTCTTCCTGATTTCTGGCAAATCTCGAATATTTCCATACCAGAATTACATCAAAGGGATGTTCCTTGGATTTGGCATGGGCAATCATATTCTGGAACTGCGGACGTTTATCCGCTTTACGTCCGGATATGCCATCTTCTTCATAGATATACTGATTGGAGATAATGATATTGTTCTTGGAAGCATAATCTAAGAGCAGCCGCCTTTGAGCGTCCGGGGATAGTTCTTCCTGCTTGCCGGTCGATACCCGGATGTAGAGGGCACCGGTACGCATGGAGGTGTTGTCAGTCATGTTATCACTCCTTTGTTAAGTGTATGAAAAAATGGGTACAAAAATAACAGCCGGCGAGGAACGGGTGTTCCGCTTGCGTAGCTGCTTCCGGAATGATACAATATGCTTGTGTAGGGCTTTCGTATTAATCCGGAAGCTGACCGCCTTGCTTGAAAGAGTAGGGCGGTTTTTATTTTCTATTGTTTTAGTCTAAAATATATTGAATTTCTGTCTTTAAATATGGAACAGGAGAGTTTGACTCTCTTACTTTATACACTTTATCTATACGTCTAACATATAATGCACCGGCTTTTTCTCGGATTTGTATTCTAAAGCCAGCTTTTTCATTTTGGGAATAGGATAAATCAGCTTTTCCTATTTTTCCATTACACTTATAAAAAATTTGTTGAATACCATAATTCCCATAAAGTTCTGTCATATTAGAAATAAATGCAGAAACGGGGTATTTAGATTGCCTTCCACTGGGGGTAAAAGGTGCAAATCTTATTTGTGATGGATAATCGTCAAGGAATGGATTAGGATTTTCCTTACACCAAAAAGTTTCTGGAATAAAAGTATTTTGCGTGTATTTTTTCAATGGAAATATTAATGCATTTAATTGTTTTATATGTTCAAGACATATAGATTCATTCTGTTTTGAAAATGGAATATATACATGAGTTACATACATTAATAAGCTATGGTCTATATAAAAAGGCATTCCATTATATTGTTGTATATCAGATAGTGAAAAATTGCTTAAATAAGATTGATTTCTATAAGTATATGCATTCTTATTACTATCCGTTTTGTCAATTTTAAACATATTTATTAGTTTATCAAAAAACATATTTATGTGATCTACCTCTATATAATTTACATTCCCAATAACTGCTTTTTCTTAAAGTCAAACTCTTCCTGTGAAATGATGCCTTTGTTCAGCAAGTTAGAAAGTTGTTCAATCTGGTGGATATAGTCACCAGATGATTCGTTTACTAAAGGAGTTTGGATTTGCTTTTTTATTGCTTCATTTAAGCAGTCTTTGATAGTAGGTAACAGTTTTTTCGCTACATCAATTACAAATTCCTCTGTAATGCCTTTTATTCTGATGACTCCTAATCCTAAAAAGTTAGCTTTGTCATCAACAGATTGAATGTCTGATAATTGAATCGATTTGTATTGTGTTGTACCGAGTGAGTTATTGCTAAAATAGACCCGTTCATTCGTTATAACAAATACACCATTAAGTTTTCCTTTTATATTTAGATTATTAGTATTTAAGGAATTGGAAACTGGTGATAAGGCTACATTGGCGTTCATAGCAAATAATACAGATTCATTGTTATGTAATTGTCGCTCTGCTTCTTTAATGGATAAGCCAATTAATGGATTATATGTGCCACTTTCTTTTATTGCTTCTTTAATCGTCATAGTATTATATCCCCCTATATTAATTTTAAGATAGCCAGATTTGGCTCAAAAATAACAGCATAGTTATCAACTGTAGTGCATATACCGTATTTACTGCGGTAGCAAGCTATAGTTTCCTGTAAAAATTCTGGAGTAACTTCCAGATATTCAGCGGTATCCTCTAAATTACAGCAGTGGTGGTTGTAGGCTTCTACAAGTCCCCGGAGACCAACCATTTTATTATAGGCTACCAATCTGCCACGCATTTCCTGCTTTCGATTCTCCACCGTGGACTGGTCAATTATATCCCTGGTTGCGGTGTAATGGTGTCCTAATTCTTCAGCGAGGACACAAGCCTTTTCTGTACTGGTAGCCAGATTTTGATTAAGGGCAATAGAACCATCACAGTAAAGTCCTTTTATTCTATTAGAAAAATTGTAATTCTCATATACCGGCACATTATTATTATGTGCTTGGTCAAGAATTTCTTCGTATTTTGTCATGTTATCACTCCCTTCCATCTCATTATAAACATGAATGTGTCCCATAAAATGGACTTATTTTCTTTTGGATTTTACAAAGGCTGCAAATTTGCTTATTTCGTCCAATTCTTCATCTGTGTATTCATCACCATCAAAGTGAGCTGCAATTGTTTGCGGCTGTGGTTCTGGTTCATCATCTGAAAACAAGTATGATATAGATGTATTTAATGCTTTAGCAAAGGCGGATATTTTAGTCTGTGGTAAATCTACTTTGCCAGCTTCAACTTTAGCAATGGCTGTTTTATCTTTATATCCAACTAAAGCAGCAAGTTCTGCTTGTGACATTTTTTTACTTTCGCGTAAGGTTTTTATTTTTAACCCCATGCTTTCTTGTATAGTCATATCAGTCACCAACCTTCCTTCTAAAAGGATAATATCATAGAAATGAACTTTATTCAACATTTTTGTAAAAAATAGTTGACAGATATTCAACGTTGAGATATGATAAACAAGGGTTGAATGAAAATCAACCAAGAAAGGAGGAAGAGAGTTGACGGATAGTACTTTGCTTAATGAAGAAATTGTTGATTCTGGAATTACTATAACAGCAATAGCAAGGAAACTGGGAATTACAAGAGAAGGTCTTTATAAGAAAATAAATAATGAGACTGAGTTTAAGGCATCTGAGATTTTATCTATGCAGAAAATTTTAAATTTGACTAATAAGAAACGAGATTCTATTTTTTTTGCAAACAAAGTTGAATAAAATTCAACCAAACAGAATGACTTGACAAACACATGAGCTAACGTTCATCAGGAAACCTCTTTCATTTTGCTATCATTTCAATATCACAAAAGAAAAGAGGTGGCTGAATGGTTCAGACAACAATTCGGATGCCAGAGAAGTTATATTGCCAGATTAAAGAGCAGGCAAAAAAAGCGAGGGGTATCGGTAAACAGTTTTATTATTACGATTCTGTGTGAGAAGAAAGTGATTCACGCATGAATTCCAGAAATGAAGTACAAGCGTAACAACATAAGATGTACTGGAGGTGGTGAAGTGAAGACCAATGTTTATATCCGGTTTGGTGATGACACGAATTATAGAAATGTCAATACCTTAACGGATGAAGAAAAGAAAATTGCTGGGAATAAGTTAAATCAGCAGGCAGCAGATAGCATTGTAATAGCACCAAAGACCGCATAAGCGGCAGGAAGGACAAGCTATGAAGTATCTTGGAGACATAATTGCAGGAATAGGCTTTGTTGGAATGATATTAGGATTCAGTTCCTACGATACAAATCCGGTTATCTGTGGAGCAGTGGGAGTAATTGGAACATTGCTGATATGGATTGGTTATAACGTGGACAAGCAGACTTGCAAGGAGAGTAAAGATGATTGTTACATTAAAAAAGGATGATGCGTCAAAACTTTGGCGAGTTCGCATCATCCCTACGAGGGATATAAAATATCCATTTCGTGCATTGTAACACAAATTCAGCGAGAAGTAAAGAAAGGTGGTCTTATGTATACCTGTAAGAAGTGTAAGGCAAATGTAGATGCTGGGGAACTGGTTGGCGGTGTGTGTGATGACTGCCGGGAAGAAACAGAAAAACAGGAAAGCTATTTTAAGCAGGCTTTACGAATTGATGTATCTGGCCAGTTTGTAATGGATTTCAGAAAGGAGCTAGTAAATGCGTAACGGAAACGTAGAAAAAAGAGATTTAGTGTTAATAGATAGAATGGCAGAGGTCTTAGATGTATTTAGAGTACAGTTTGCCGCTAAGTCATTATCGATAAGTGTAGAATCGGATGGTTCTTATGATGCGGATATTAAGATAGATGATAATGTGACATATTCTATCAATTCAAAGGCAGATGGTAGTTACTTTGGACACTATTACAGAAGGGATAAGAAAGATGCCTGACAATTATGATTTATGGGAACAGCATGACGCAGAGCAGGAAGAGTGGTTGAGAAAAAGACCAATGTGTGATTGCTGCGGAGAAAGAATTCAAGATGAAAGTTATCACCAGATAAACGGTGAGCGGATATGTGACCGGTGTCTGGATGGAATGATTGTATTTGTGGAGGATTAAGAAGATGGCATTAAAAACATATGAAGAAATGCGAAAAATAGATGTGACACCATATTGTGAAGAAAGGGATGGCATGATTTATCTGAATTGGGCGAAATGCATAGACCTGTTACATGAGAATGGTGCAAAAAAAGTTTATTGGATTCCAATTCCGGATGAAAAGACGGGAAGCAGTTTAAGAATGACAGACCAGACATTTACTGATAAAACCGGAAATTCTAACAAATGTTATGAAACCAGAATTTTAGTTGTAATTGATGAAAACGAATATGAAATGCAGTCTCCTGTTATGAATGGTTCTAATCCAGTTAAAGACAATTCTATGAGCCAACAGAGAGTATGGAACAGTATGTGCAGGTCTTTCGTAAAATGTGTGGCAATACATACTGGTTTGGGATTCAATCTGTGGCTAAAAGAGGAAATGAAACCATTTAATAATATTATCCCGGAGCAGGAAGAAAAACCAAGTGCAGCACAGATTAAGGTTCTCAAAGACATTGCACTAAAGCATAAACTGAACCTTGACTACTGGATAAAAAATAATGGGAAAACATGGGAGTCTTTATCAGCTAATGACGTAGCAAATATGCTTATAGCAATTAAAGAAAAGTATGGTGAAGAATAATGTATGAGCAGGTGTCCGTTAATCAATTTAGAGAAACAAGAGATGGTACTGATTTACTTATTACAATACCCCAAAAAAAGCTGGGTTCATTGTTTATGCGAAAGGGAATAAGAAATGCAGAGATTCGGTTTGATGATGGAAGACACATATCAGTAGAACAGAGAAAGAAAGCTTATGCGACAATTCGGGATATTGCAGATTGGACAGGCTACCTCCCAGAAGAGATGAAAGAGATATTGAAGTATCAACATATGATAAAAACCGGAGATGAATATTTTAGCCTATCAAATTGTTCAATGGATACAGCAAGAGAGTTTATTAATACCATTTTGGAGTTTGCTATAGAACAAGGGATACCATTGTCAGAGGAAGCCATAAATAGAACGGATGATATAGGTAGATACCTTTATTTTTGCTTAATGCATAAGAAATGTGCAATTTGTGGAAAGAATGGAGAGATTCACCATGTAGATGCAATTGGAATGGGAAATGACAGAAGAAAAGTGGATGATTCAAATTATAGAAAGATTTGTTTATGTCGTATGCATCATACAATAGCACATCAGATGGGATCTATTCGCTTCCAGAAAATGTATAAAGTATACGGAATCGTTGTGAAAGACTTATAGGGTTGAAACACCCGCAGAAATGCGAAAGAAACTGATTTACTGACATTTTTATTACATATCACAAATTTGTTACTTATTGAGAGCGAAGGCTTTACCTCCTGCTGGCATCAGTGGGAGGGGAAAGGAGTGACAGTGGAATTCACAATTAAATTAAAACCAATTACAAAGAAGAACAGCCAGCAGATTGTTACCGGTAAGAATGGCAGACCATTTATTATTCCATCTGCAGCGTATAAGAAATATGAAAAGGCTTGTAAGCCGTTCATGCCAAAGGTGGCAGAACCAATAGACTATCCGGTTAATGTGAAAGCAGTCTTTTATATGCAGACCAAGCGGAAGGTTGACCTTACCAATTTACATGAAGCATTGCATGACATTCTGGTGAAATATGGTGTGTTGGAAGATGATAATTTTAAAATCATTCAGTCTACGGATGGCAGCAGGGTATCTTATGATAAATGGAATCCAAGAACGGAAGTAGAGATAACAAGGGCAGGTGATGATATTGAATGTGATTGATTACATACCGGTAGGGCATAAGAATGCAGTCACAAGGCAGTATCTTATTACAATGACCGGATTCTCAGATAGAACGGTCAGAGAAATGATAGAAAAGGAATGCACCAGTGAGCATCCAATTCTTAATATGCAGGATGGCAAAGGATATTTTCAGCCGGCAGCAGATGAAATGCATCTGGTGAAGTTGTATCTGGCACAGGAGAATCACAGAACGGTGAGGATTCGAAAGAAACTGTCTGAGATTAAGAAATATGCCAGGAGCCAGAATGAAGTGGAGAAAAACCAGATAAGTATATTTGATTGTATGGGCGGTGGTAGTGATGGATAAAAACAGCTTTGTCATGTATACCACTTACGCAGAGCATATCAACCTTCTAACAATGGAACAGCGTGGATTGCTGCTCACTGCCATCATGAATTATGCATCCGGCGAGCCACTTCCAGACATGGACGGTATGACACGGATGGCATTCAGCTTCATAAAAGTGCAGATGGACAGAGACAGTGAAAAGTACCAGGCAACTGTTGAAAAACGCAGAGAATCCGGGAAGTTAGGTGGCAGACCATCCATGAAAGCAAATGGTTTATCTGAAAAAGCAAAAAAAGCAAATGGTTTTTCGGAAAAGCAAACGAAAGCAAAAAAACCTGATAATGATAATGAATATGATAATGATAATGTTAATGAATTAAAAGAGAGTATAGAGAAAAGGCACTTCGTGCCCCCTACCACACAAGATGTAGCAGATTACTGCAAAGAGAAAGGAATCACCACTGTTGATGCAGAGCGTTTTGTTGATTTCTATTCTTCAAAGGGTTGGATGGTAGGGAAGAACAAAATGAAAGATTGGAAAGCCGCAGTTCGTAACTGGGGGAGGAAGGATGCAGCCGCCGAACCCAATAATACCAAGGGGAATAAGTTCACGAACTTCGAACAACGTTCGTATGATTACAGAGAGCTTGAAGGGAAGCTGCTGGCGGCTGGAAAGGAGTAGGTTTTGGCAAAATATTATTACAACGTATTCAAAAATGGCGAGCTGGTCATGGAGAAAGTCACCAGTAAGGAAATCTGTAATCAGCTTGGATTCAGAAAGCAAAATTTAACAGAATACATTCGCCGGCAACTGAAATACAAAGGCATTTATACATTCGAAAGATACGGAGAAGCAGAGAAATACAGCTATTACGACAAATCATTATCGAGATTCACCCCTCAGATGCTTCAGGAATGGCGGACAATGAATGCCCGGTATGGAAAGAAGGTTGGCAATGTGTAAATACGATAAAGGTAAAAAATGTGATAGAGGATGCAGGTACTGGAATACCTGTGCCGGAAGAAAAATGAGAAAGGTGGTGGTGTAGATGCGGAAACAGATTCCTAAATCCGTTAGAAAACAGGTGTATGCAAAATACAATGGGCATTGCGCTTATTGTGGCTGTGAAATACCGGAGAAAGGCTTTAATGTAGACCATTTACATTGTCTTAAACATTATGAATATACCGAAGAATTTACCGGAATAGATGTGCATGATATTAAGAACCTCATGCCATCCTGCGGTTCATGCAATCGTTATAAAGCAACAATGGAACTGGAAGACTTTCGAAAGCAGTTGCAGAAGATACCAGACCGGCTGAAAAGAGATGTGTGTACATACAATATAGCCTTGCGGTATGGCATGGTACAGGAAAATAGAGAACCTATAAAGTTCTATTTTGAGAAAGTGGGTGAAGCGGATGCCAATTAAACCTGAAAATAAGAAAAGATATCCGGCAAACTGGAAGGAAATCCGAAAAGACATTCTCAAGCGTGCAGATAATAAATGTGAGTTTTGCGGAATTGAAAATTATGCTATCCGCGAAAACGGCTCAAAAGTTGTCCTGACAATAGCGCATTTAGACCATATACCGGAAAATTGCGATTACAGTAATCTTAGAGCGTTATGCCAGAGATGCCATAACAGATATGATGCAAAGCACAGGGCGAAAACGAGAAGAAAGGCAGGTGTGATAGATGGCAATTAAACCGATTTTATTCAACAAACAAATTAGTACCGAAATGGTTCGGGCAATTCTGGACGGGAGAAAGACCTGCACAAGACGGCTTGTAAAATTCTTGCCGGAAGAGAATTCGCAATGGACTGGATATATCAAAGACGGATTGATGTTGTACAACGGAAGGAATGAGCCTTGTATCATAAAAGCACCATATCAGCCGGGTGATACCCTGTATGTTCGAGAAACATGGTGCGGACTTCCAGTCAATGAAGCAGGTCATATGCGTGGTCATACCATCTATTATTACAAAGCTGATGGAGAACTTCGACCTAAAGGTTGGAGAGGCACTTGGCATCCGTCAATCCACATGCCGAAGGAAGCAGCGCGTATCTGGCTTAAGGTTACGGACGTGAGAGTGGAACGGTTGCGGGACATAACACCAAAGGGGGCAGAAAGCGAAGGTGTTGGAAACCTTTTCTATGATGATATCGGATACGGTGAAAAAAATTATGGAACAGAAGTAGACCCAGAGTACGGGATTGCAAAGGAGCAATTTGCTTGGCTGTGGGAATCAACCATCAAGAAATCCGACCTCGACCGCTACGGATGGAATGCTAATCCGTGGGTGTGGGTTATCGAATTTGAATGGTGTGAGAAACCGGAAAGAGTGTGAAGTATGACTGAACTTGAATGGAAAGAAGTTGAACCAGAGAAGAAAGACTGGAAGAAACAAATTGATGTAGTTGCCTATTATGGAGATCTCGTCATAGGAAGCATTGTATATTGCGGAGAAGAAATAGGATGGCAGTCTGTCATTGATGGGCACATGGATTTTTTACAGGCAAAATCTCTGGAAGATGCGAAAGAAGAAATGATTGATGTGTTAGATAATCATTTCACAGACCAAATCAATTATTACAAAGAATTGCAGGAAAGCCTTGGCGAATTAAGGGGGAATGAAGATGTCTAAAGCAGTATTGGCTATGGATATGCCGGAATCGTGCAGTATGTGTAAATTCTGGAACACAGACGATGATGAGTGCTATGCAACTGGAAGTGAAGAGCTTTCGTTAGGTGATTGCGAAAAAGCTAAGCCGGATTGGTGTCCGCTTCGGGAACTGCCGGAGAAAGCAAATCATCCTGCTTATTGTGATAATGGAAGATTTGATAAAGGCTGGAATGCCTGCTTAGACAAAATTTTAAAATAAATCGAAAGGAGTGAGAGGTTTGCTGGCCAGC
>OKRU01002500.1_pt1 | contig 16376 bp, 13 predicted proteins | sample 1601131 | NCBI WGS metagenome assembly OKRU01 (sample SAMEA3541558, study PRJEB24748) | human gut metagenome | biome: human gut; feature: human-associated habitat; material: faeces | place: China | collected 2012
CGCATGTGTCCGTCGGAAGGGCATTTTCAGCCGAATGTGGTGATGACCGACCGGGCAATAGCCGCTCCACCGGATACTTCCCACCAGCCGGGTGCCCAAGCTTTGTCAGCCGCACGCTTTGTGATCAAATATTTTCCATCCGGTCTCTGAATAACACCGAGTACCGACAAATGATACTCCCCTTCTTTCAAGCACCAATCATTTCTTTTCATGGTTCGCCCGGTTGGCTTCTTGTCCTTATCATAAATATCCCATAATTCCATCGTAATCTGTCATTCCTTTCTCTGACGGTAGTTTTAATAAACAACTTCGAAATGTATGAAGTGTGTATGTTTGATTTAATCGTTATCTCTTCTTCCAAACAGTAACACCAGTCGAAGCAGCTGTAATAAGGTGGATACCGTTGCCGTTATATAGGTCATTGCTGCCGCTGAAAGTACACGTCTCGCCCCTCTCACCTCATCTTCATATAACATTCCGCTATCATTTAAAATACGAAGTGCTCTGCCCGACGCATTAAACTCTACCGGAAGGGTGACAATCTGAAACAACAATGTCAACGCAAACAATATAATACCAAGATAGATCAAATTGGTATGCCCGATCAGCAATCCAACAATGATCACCGGCCACGACATTTTAGAACCAATATTGACCACCGGAACAATGGCACTGCGTATCTGTATCGGAACATAACCAACATGATGTTGAATGACATGTCCACATTCGTGCGCTGCCACTCCAACGGCGGCAATCGATGATGCACCATATACACTATCTGACAATCGCACCACCTTCGCACGTGGATCATAATGATCAGTCAACTGTCCGCTGATATGTTCGATTCGTACATCGGTAATCCCTGCACTTCGCAGGATCATTTCTGCTGTCTGCGCCCCTGTCAGACCACGTTTGCTATGATATCGACTGTACTTATTAAATGTCCGGCTGACGTTGGCAGATGCCAGCATACATATTACCGCACCAATAATAACAAGAACATATGTCGGATCCATATAGTAATACATCCCCGGAAAATAACTTAAAAGTGCTGTCTGCATACACTAATCCTCCTTACTCCAATTGTTTTTACATTAATCCTAACTATAGCATTTCCCATCTCGTTTATCAACTATACCTTACTTTAACTTCCCATATTGGTTGTGGAGGAATATGCATCGATTTCCTATAGATCGATGATATAAAAATGATTGCTTTTCATAGAAACACGCTATATAATTATATTTGGCTTTACGCGGATTTTACGTAAAATGCTACTGTTTATCTCATTATTTGCCTAGATTTTACAAAGCTTTTCGTCGATATGTGCTGTGATTTTTATGCAAATAACACCATTTAGTGATTGATAAGGAGAAAACGAATGACTTCAGAACACGTGATCAATCTTCTTGGAGGGCTTGCGCTCTTCATCTTTGGAATGACTTTCATGAGCGACGGTTTGAAGAAACTTGCCGGCGATTATATGAAAACTATTTTGGAAAAATTAACGGAAAAACGTATTATGGCTGTGTTGCTGGGTGCCGGTCTGACCGCACTGATCCAAAGCTCCAATGCCATGTGTGTCATGACCGTCGGATTTGTAAATGCCGGAATGATGCAGTTAGAGCGCTCTGTTGGGATCATCATGGGTGCGAAGCTCGGTACAACGATCACCGGACAGCTTCTTGCAACCAATTATATTTCAAAATATGCTCCGGTTATTGCCTTTGTGGGCGTTGCTTTCTTGATGTTTGCTAAATCCAACAACATCAAAAGCTTCGGACAGGTTGTCGCAAGTCTTGGTATCCTCTTTGTCGGATTGTCCACCATGAGCACCGCAATGAGACCAATGGCACAGGAAGAATGGTTTATTAATATTGTGGCAAATCTTTCCAATCCTCTGCTCGGTGTACTGGTCGGCGTGATTTTCACCGTAATTATCCAAAGTGCCTCTGCCTCCGTCGGTGTGCTGCAGATCATGGCGGTAAGCGGTGTCATTGGATTCCGCCCGGCCTTTTATGTAATGCTTGGTATGAATATCGGTGCAAGTATCGCTCCGATCTTAGCTTCTATTGGTGGCAAAAAGGATGCCAAACGCGTTGCTGCCATCGTTGCTATTTTTGAGACCTGTGGTATGCTGATCTTTATGTTAGCCACTACATTCCTTCCGGTTCTCGACTGGTTGTCGATGACTTCCGGAGATCCGAGCCGCCGTATTGCAAATGCGAACACGATCTTTAACTTAGTATCACTGATCGTGTTGTTCCCATTCTCAAATCTCATCGCCGCTTTGTCTAAGAAGATCATTCGCGGCTCCGACGAAGAGCCAAATATGGCAAAATTAGAGTTTATCAGCGAAACAACACATACGACTTCTACTGCAATGATCGGTCAGATCGATGCGGAGACCAATCGTATGGAAGAACTGGTACAAACCAACCTTCGTCTCGCTACCGAGAATTATTTTGATAATCGTTTGAAAGACGAGGATGATTTCAACCAGACGGAAGAAACGATCGATTTCTTAAATAAGAAAATTACCGATGCACTGATCCGCATGAGTTCTTTTGCAGATCTGACGCCAGAGCAGGCTAAGCACGTTGGTAATCTATTCCATGTGATCAATGATTTAGAGCGAATCGGTGACCATGCAGAAAATATGGCACAATATAGTATTCGTATGCACAAGAATAAGGAGCGTTTCAGTAAAACCGCCATGGAAGAACTCCGTGGGTTGGTGGATATTATTGAACGTATTTACAAAGAAGCTTACGCCCAAATGGTATCACCGGATCAGGATAAATACGCACATGTATATGCCTTGAAACGAGATGTAAACCGCATGATCGAGGACATGAAGGAAAAGCATATTGTCCGTATGAATAAGGGAAAATGTAATTCACAACAGGGTATGATGTTCGTAGAACTTTTGATGGATCTGGAACGTGTTGCAGCGCACGCTATGAATATTGCACAGGCAGCAAATTAAAAGCAATTCTTGCTTGGCGATGTCACGCTACATAGCAGCAATTTCCTATTCAAAATAATGGATCAACACAAATTAAATCCCCCTTGAGCAGACTTTTGGTTATCTACCTTATCTGCCTAAGGGGGATTCATTACTTCTTACAACATTTTTTTGTGTTTGAAATAAATAAATTCAAGAAGAATGATGATACCACACACGATTGCCACAACAGGATAACCGTAATGACTTTTAAGCTCCGGCATTCCAACAAAATTCATACCATACCACCCTGCCACAAGTGTCAACGGCGAAAAAATAGCCGTGACGATCGTCAGGATACGCATGATCCTATTTTGTTCTTCATCCAAGCGCTGCTGCTGTAATTCTCGTATTTGCAGCATATATTCCCGAAGCATTTTAGAGCGATTGTATAACCGCTCTACCTTTTGTCCATATGTCTGAAAACAGATCACCTCTTTCTCATCAAAGAAATCATTGACATTTTCGACAAGTGTATCGCTCATATCCATCATCTGTTGATATTGAAAGCTCTTGTTGAGTAATATTTTGCGATATTTGGCCATTAATCCGGTCGGATCCGTCTTCTCCCCGGACTGGATCTCCTCTTCCATCTGGAAGCAGCCTGCTTCGATCCTCTGCAAATGTTTGATATCATCTTTTAATAATTCATCCAAAAGGCGGATAAAAAAACGTACAGGCGACAGATCATCTTCATCACTGATCAGCGAGCGAAGCTGTTTTTCCCAGTGATCATGTCTGGTCTTTTGTCCGATCAAAACCAGTTCGCTGCGGTCAAGATAGTAAATAATACTGACCGCTCTGCCGTCATATGCTTCTTCCGGATGCCACATAATTTCGCCCACCACAGCGTCCGCAAGAACTACAGCTTTCGAAAAATGCATACGGTTAGACTGCAGCATATATTCCATTTCATTCCAAAAGCTGGCACTCTCCCAGCGTTCCTTCGCTTCCGCTGCATCAAGCACCAGCACCCGCCCCTGTTTCAATGCAAATTCCACAGCGATCCCCCTCACATCATACTATTGACCATAGTATGCATTTTCTCCATGTTTTCTAAAAAAATGCTTGTCACGAATACTATCCGGTGCCGGCTGTACCTGAGGGTTGAGTAATTCTGTTCGGATCGCCATGCGCGCAACCTCTTCCAGCACGACCGCATTATGCACTGCTTCAGCAGCATCCTTGCCCCAGGTAAACGGTCCGTGGTTTGTGCAGAGTACGCCCGGCGTATGCATTGGATTCAGTCCTCTCTGCTCAAATGTCTCAATAATAACAAGTCCGGTATTACGCTCATACTCTCCACCAATTTCTTCCGGTGTCAGACTTCGCGCACAAGGAATCGGACCATAAAAATAGTCGGCATGTGTTGTTCCGTATAACGGAATGTCACGTCCTGCCTGCGCCCACGAAGTTGCCTCCGGCGAATGTGTATGCACAACGCCTCCGATTTCCGGATATTTTTTGTACAATTCCAAATGCGTTGGCGTGTCCGATGATGGGTTAAGCGTTCCCTCGATACGGTTTCCTTCCAGATCCATGACCACCATATCTTCCGGACGCAGCTTATCATAATCTACGCCACTGGGTTTGATCACAAAATATCCGGTATCTCTATCAATCCCGCTTACATTTCCCCAAGTATACGTGATCAATCCTCTGCGCGGCAGTTCCATATTTGCTTCATATACCTTTTTCTTTAATTCTTCTAACATAGTGTCCTCCATTCGAAAATATCTGCTTACCAATGTAACGAAGTTTCTTCAATCTGCAAGCCCCCACGATATGATTCCATAAATTGTTCAAATCCCTGCACGATCTCCGGATCAGGGGCTATTGTTGTCCCTTCATTGCCGGCAAATACATAATCTTCCAAATACTGTGCCAGCGACTGTCCCTCCTGCTTATGAACCATAAAATCTGCAAGCAGCGCAATACCCCAGGCACCGCCCTCACCGGCTGTCTCCATCACAGAAACCGGTGCATTCATTGCTGCCGCAGTAATCCGCTGTCCGACGCCCTTGGTCGTAAAGAAGCCGCCATGTCCATACATTTTGTCAACTTGCACCTGCTCCTGCTGCAAAATATCCAATCCGATCTTCAAGGTTGCCAGCGCACTATATAAATGTGTACGCATAAAATTAGCAAGGTTAAATGCCGCATCCGGCTTACGCACAAAGAGTGGTCTTCCGGCATCTAATGCAGTCACACCTTCTCCGGAAAAATAATTATAGGAAAGAAGACCGCCGCAATCGGCCGCTCCCTCCTCTGCTTTTTGGAACAATTTTGTAAACAGCGTTCCTGTGTCTACCGAAAAGCCCATGTAATCCGCAAATTCACCGAACAAGTTGACCCATGCATTGATGTCCGAGGTGCAATTGTTACAATGTACCATCGCCACCGGCTCACCGGAAGGTGTTGTAACCATATCAATTTCCGTATGCACCTGTTTTAATGCCTGTTCAAGTACAACCATCGCAAAAATTGATGTTCCGGCAGATACATTTCCGGTGCGGACACCTACACTATCTGTTGCGACCATCCCGGTTCCGGCATCTCCTTCCGGCGGGCATAACGGAATCCCCGCCTGTAAAGAACCGGTTGGATCCAATAACGCGGCTCCCCTCTCGGTCAGCACTCCGGCTTCCTCTCCTGCCGACAAGACCTTTGGCAAAATATCCTTTATATTCCACGAGTATCCACGATCGGCAATCATCTCATCAAACTGTGCCAGCATCTTACTATCGTAGTCTCCCGTCTCGCTGTCGATTGGGAACATTCCCGATGCATCGCCCACGCCGAGTACTTTTTCGTCTGTGAGCTTCCAATGTACATAGCCCGCCAATGTCGTAAAATAAGAAAGCTTCGATAAATGTGGTTCCTCGTTCAAAATTGCCTGATATAAATGCGCAATACTCCATCTCTGCGGAATATTAAACGCAAACCGTTCCGTCAACTGCTCTGCCGCCTCTTCTGTCATTGTATTGCGCCAAGTACGGAATGGAACCAAGAAGTCTCCTTTCGCATCGAACGCCAAATATCCATGCATCATCGCCGAAAAACCAATTGCTGCAAGTTTGGTGATTGTTACCTGATATTTTTGCTGCACCTGTTCTGCCAAGGAACGATAACAGTCTGCCAAACCATTCCAGATATCCTCCTCGTGGTATGTCCACACACCATCCTCTAAGCGATTCTCCCAGTTGTGGCTGCCGGAAGCAAGTGGTTCTCCTTGTTCTCCGATCAGCACAGCCTTGATACGCGTCGAACCAAACTCAATGCCAAGTACTGCTTTTCCTTCTTGTATATATTGTGCGATCTCCATATTTTCTTCCTTTCTCTTAATCTTCTAGTGAATCATTTTCTCTACATCTCATGCGCTAAACGCCTGCCCGTCTTGCTGTGCCATTATACGGACACCTATTTATACTGCATCACAATAACCGTATCTTTTTTATTAGGTACTTTCTTCGTCACCTTTAAGGTCACCTTCGTCTTTCCTTTTTTATTGCCTTTGCAGGATATCTTTTTACCGGATTCCAGCAAATAGACTTTTTTGAGCTTTTTATTTTTGTACTTGCGTACTGTCAGCTTTTTATTTTTAGGCCATTTCGTCACATGTACATAGACATTTTTACCTTTCTTGGTATATGTTCCCCAAGATGGGACCTTACCAAACGGATTACCGGAGGTAGCATAAATACTGCTGCCGTTTTTCTTCATCCAGTTACCAATGCCACGCAGTGCTTTCTTACTTCCCGCTGTCATAGTACCGTCACCCTTCGGTCCGATATTTAACAGATAATTACCACTCTTAGAAGCAACATCGACCAATTCCCGGATTAAATATTTATAGCTTCGATATGAATTCTCCAAATCCTTTTTATAGCCCCACGCATCGTTCATGGACTGACAAGTCTCCCATGGTCTTGATGGTGCTTTCTCCGGAATACTTCTCTCCGGGCACTCAAAATCACCCAGCTTAAATCCACGGCAGACACGCTCGTTTACTAATATAGAAGATTTCAAAGATTTTACATATTTATACAGATCTTTTCCATCTGCTTTCGTCCACCATTTTGCCAGTGTCGGCGCCTTTCTGCTATAAGTCCAGTCTCCGTCAAACCACATAATTGCCGGATCATAACGGTCTACTAACTCTTTTAACTGAGCCTTCATGTCGCGGATGTATGCTGTGCGCGCAGCCATTGACTTCATCTTCGTAAAATCACCGTTGATCGTCTGCGACGAATGGTTCCAATCTATGATCGAGTAATACAGGCCAAACTTGATCCCTGCCTTATCACAGGCTGTTTTTAACTCCATCAGCACATCACGGCCGGTTTTGCCAAATGGTGTATACTGCTGCAGACTAAACATCGTCTTACCGGTATAATCCTTAAAGCTGGCAACGTTCGTATCCCACATTGCCATTCCCTCATGATGTTTGGCTGTGATCACGATGTATTTCATACCTGCAAGCTTAGCATATTTTACAATTTCATTGGCATTAAACTTGGCCGGATTGAACTTTGCGGCTACCGTCTGCTGGTATTTCTGCTTCGAAATCCCCTCGGTCTGCATCGCCCATTCCCCGTGTCCATAATAGGAATACGCTCCAAAGTGAATAAACATACCGAAACGATCTTTCGTCCACCACTTCATGTTCGATGGAACGCTATATGCCTGCGATTGCACACCTCCTGCCGCCATGCCGATCACCAGACTCAATACCAGTAACATACTCCATACTTTTTTGCTTTTTTTCATTGTCATTACCTTTCCCTTTCTGTTATATCAGTGCTTGTCCGATAATCACGAAACATATCTCCATATTAATTATAACACTTTGTCTATTTGCCATACTATAGAGCAGACAGACAAGTATCTGCATTTTTCGGACATCTCTAAGATCAATCTTTCGTTGCCAGTCCACTTCCGCTGATCGGAATCTTATCTCCTAAATAAGTCGGCTTTGGCTGTATCCACAGATTGACCACTTCCTTATCTCTCGCAGCCACTTCGCGCAATTTGCAGATCCAGATATTACGGTATTTCATCCGTTTATTCGGTGCGGCATAAGCATCCAGTCCCAATTTACGTGCAGCGTACACCGCGCGATATGCGTGATACTTTTGCGTGACAACAACCGGATTATGTACCTCAAAAATATCTCTGGCACGATACATGGATTCATACGTTGAAAAGCCTGCATGATCCATAAAGATCTTATCCTCCGGGACATCCAGATTCGCCATAATATAGTCTTTCATTCCCTGTACTTCATTATAGCCTTTCCTGCCATGATCCCCGGTCAACAGGAAACGATCCGATACCCCCGCACGGTATAATTCGATCGCACGATTTAAACGATCACGAAGCATTAAGCTTGGCTCCCCATTGGGCTTCATGCCTGCCCCTAATACCAATATGCAGTCGGCTTTCGGCATACTGTTTTCCTGCCCTGTCTCATATACATAACCTTTGGCGTAATGCACCACATACGCATCCATACCAAATATAACGGTTGCTCCTAGCGCAGCAACAATTCCACATCCGATCAACATTCGTTTGATCCCTTTCTTATGTTTTGTAATAAAAGTTTTCATGTCCCCTCCGATCAAAACAAAAAATGTACGTATTTTCCTGATAAACAAAGAAAAATCCCGGAGAATGCTTTCCTGTCCACAAAAACGTACACTCCGGGATCCGTATCAACATTGGGTTATGCTCTATTACTCAATGGATGTCACTTCGTAATCTTTCGCTTCTACTGTCTGCTTCAATACATCATCTGCGATGTCTGCAGATAACGTAACAACTGCTGTCCCTGCCTCGTGGCTTACCACAGCCTCTGTTACCTGATCCAAACTCTCCAATGCTTTCTTCACTGTTGCCTCGCAGTGTCCACACATCATTCCGTTAATTTTCATTGTTTTCGTCATCGTTGTTTCCTCCTCATTATATACTATTTTGGGCTGAATTTGTGAATTTCCAGCTCTTTTTTTATCTTTATGGGCATCATATATTTTGCAGAGATTCAATCTCAATGCATTGGATACCACGCAAAAACTGGACAGACTCATTGCTGCAGCACCAAACATAGGATTTAACTCCCAGCCAAACAATGGGATCCATACTCCCGCCGCCAGCGGAATACCGATCACATTATAGAAAAATGCCCAAAACAGATTTTCGTGAATATTGCGCAGCGTTGCTCTGCTCAAGCGAATTGCCGCAGGCACATCGCAAAGTCTGCTCTGCATCAAAACCACATCTGCTGCATCAATGGCAACGTCTGTTCCGGCGCCGATCGCGATACCCATATCAGCTCTGGTCAGAGCCGGTGCATCGTTAATGCCATCTCCAACCATGGCAACCTTACCATATTGCTGCAGGCGTCTGACAACCGCTTCTTTGCCATCCGGAAGCACTCCGGCGATCACCTCATCTACGCCGACCTGATCACCAATTGCTTTCGCAGTGCGTTCATTATCACCGGTCAGCATAACGACCCGCAGTCCCATACCCTGCATCTCTTTAATAGCAGAAAGACTGTCTTCCTTGATCACATCCGCAACTGCGATAATACCAAGCAATTTGCCATCTTTCGCAAAAAAGAGTGGTGTCTTACCCTGACCCGCCAAGCGGTCAGATACCAGTGTGATCAGTTCTTTCTGCTCTGTCGACCGACCAGAGGCTGGCGCAATTGACTTTTCCTGCTCTGTCAACCGACCAGAAGCTGGCACAATTGACTTTTCCTGCTCTGTCGGCCGATCGAATTTCTTATTCTGTGAATCGATTCGATCGCTATACACTTTCTCGAGTGAAATCGTCTGCTCAATAAACTTTCGACTGCCTCCCATTATCTTTGCGCCATCGCACATTGCTGACAATCCATTTCCCGGCAATGCCATGAATTCTTTTGGTTCTATCGCATTTACCGCATGCTCCTGTCCGTATTTTAGGACTGCCTTAGCAAGCGGATGCTCACTCTTCTGCTCCAGAGAATATGCATACAACAACAATTCTTCTGCTGTAACACCATCCACCGGAATCACATCTGTAACCTGCGGTTCGCCTTTTGTAATCGTTCCGGTCTTGTCGAGACATACAACATCCATCTTACCGGTCTCTTCCAGCGAAACGGCTGTCTTAAACAGTATTCCATGTTTTGCACCAACACCGTTACCCACCATGATCGCTACCGGCGTTGCTAACCCTAATGCACACGGACAGCTGATAACCAGCACGGAAATGCCTCTGGCTAATGCAAAACCGATGCTCGCACCGGTAAGCAGCCAAACAATCATTGTCACAAGTGCAATAACAATGACTGTTGGCACAAATACTCCGGATACTTTATCAGCGATCTTGGCAATCGGCGCTTTCGTTGCTGCTGCATCGCTAACCATTTGAATAATCTGTGACAATGTCGTATCCTCACCGACACGTGTTGCCCTGCATTTCAAGAAACCAGACTGGTTGATCGTTGCTGCTGATACCGGGTCATCCTTTTGCTTGTCCACCGGAACGCTCTCTCCTGTAAGTGCCGATTCATCCACCGCACTATTGCCATCCAGCACGATGCCATCCACCGGTATCGTTTCTCCGGGTCTGACCACAAAGATATCGTCTTTTTGTACACTGGCAATATCCACTGTCACTTCGGCGCCATCTCGTACAACGACGGCAGTCTTTGGTGCAAGTCCAAGCAAACCCTTGAGCGCATCCGTTGTCTTTCCCTTCGAGCGCGCCTCTAACATTTTGCCGACTGTGATCAATGTCAAGATCATCGCCGCAGACTCAAAATAAAAGTCGTGCATATACGCCATAACCTGCTTGTCCGCGCCACGCATCACAGCATCCGTCATGGCAAACAATGCATATGTGCTATATCCAAATGCCGCTGTCGCACCTAATGCTACGAGCGTATCCATATTAGGTGCCCGATGCCACAAACTCTTAAACCCACTAATGAAGAAATGCTGATTGATCACCATAATAATGATCGTGAGAAGCATTTGTGTCAATCCCATCGCCACATGATTCCCTGCCATCCATTTCGGCACCGGCCAATTCCACATCATATGCCCCATAGAAAAATACATAAGTACTAGCAAAAAGCAGACCGACCACAGCAAGCGCTTTCGCAAAAGCGGCGTGGTGTGATCGACAAGTTCCTCTTCGAGTGCTCCCTGATTCTGCGCATTCCCGGATTGCACGCCTGCACCCTTTATTTTGGCTCCATATCCGGCATTTTGTACGGCTTCAATAATAGTGTCTTCGGCTGCATTTCCTTCCACACCCATCGAATTTGTAAGCAGGCTGACCGAGCAAGATGTCACTCCCGGCACTGCATTCACTGCTTTTTCCACCCTGGCACTACACGCCGCACAGCTCATTCCTGTTACAATATACTGCTGCATTTGAACCTTCCTTTCTGTGAATTTTATAACTCAGCTTTCGTTGACGGTTACCTGTCATAAATAGATCAGCTTTCGTTGACAGTTACCTGTCATGAATAAATCAGCTTTCGTTGACAGTTACCTGTCATGAATAGATTGTCCTGCGGCTACTTCATTAATTTTTGCAGGACTTTTACTAATTCATCCACCGTTTCCTCTTTCCCATCCTTAATATCCGTTGTAACACAGGTTTTTATGTGATTTGCCAATAAAACTTTATTAAAACTATTTAATGCGGCATTTGCTGCAGCTACCTGTATCAATATATCCGGGCAATACGCATCCCGTTCTACCATGCCTTTAATGCCGCGAATCTGTCCTTCGATACGATTCAAACGATTGAGCAGATCTTTATACTCCTTATCATCTCGCACCTTCGTCTTGTGACATGGACAAAGTTTTTCTTCTGCCATATTATTTATTCTCCATTCCGCAAACGCTTTCGTGTCAGAGAAATCGCAAGCTACCTGTCTATGCGGATTTTATTCGCATATGTTCGTCTCTGCGATCAAGGCTGCTTTGTGACGTCTGCAGCACAAATAGCCGATATCAAGCTACACCATAGGAAGCCAAAAATTTCCTGCAAAAAATACCCTACAGGGGTATCTTCACTTAAGATATACCCCTGTAGGGTATTTGTCAAGAATTAAATTTCTCATTTAGACAGCATGCCGCTGCATGTAACAGTGCAGGACTTAGCTTATTTTTTCTCAACAACTTTTATTTTCCATTTCTTCGCCAGTTTCTTGATCCATTTCTTGTCTGCTTTGCGAAGTTTTTTGTTAATCACAAGCTTTTTAGGTACACCATTTCCCTTATGTATGTTTTAATCTTTTTCTCTTAGGTTTTTTATTTACAATTATTCATCTTTAGGTTTTATTATTAATTGTCTGCTATCTTTTATTAAGGTCGGCAAAGCAACCGGCGTAACCTACATCTCATTGCCAACACTTTGCCGCCTCTCATTCAAAATTATATTAAAAATTACCAACTGTAAGAAGTTTAACTTGCTTCAAATCACTGATTAGTCTGTGAAAAGTGCAGTTGACAAATATCTGTCACCTGTATCCGGTAATAATACGACAATGTTCTTGCCTGCATTTTCCGGACGATTTGCTAAAATGGTTGCTGCATGCAATGCTGCACCGGAAGAAATTCCTACCAATACACCTTCTGCCTTAGCAAAGGCACGACCTGCTGCAAATGCATCTTCATTCTCAATCGGAAGCACTTCATCGTAAATCTTAGTATTCAATGTATCCGGCACGAAACCTGCACCGATTCCCTGAATCTTATGAGGTCCTGCTTCTCCCTTAGAAAGAACCGGAGACGTTGCCGGCTCTACTGCTACAACCTTGATATCCGGATTCTGCTCTTTTAAGTACTCGCCGATACCTGTAACTGTTCCACCGGTACCTACACCGGCAACGAAGATATCAACTTTTCCGTCAGTGTCTTTCCAAATCTCCGGTCCTGTTGTTGCACGATGTGCAGCCGGATTAGCTGGATTTTCAAACTGACTTGGGATGAATGCGCCTTCGATTTCTTTTGCCAGCTCTTCTGCTTTGGCAATAGCACCCTTCATACCCTTAGCGCCTTCTGTCAAGACAAGCTCAGCACCATATGCTTTTAACAAATTACGACGCTCCACACTCATTGTCTCAGGCATTGTCAAAATAATACGGTAGCCTTTCGCTGCTGCTATAGATGCCAAACCGATTCCTGTATTTCCGCTGGTTGGCTCGATAATAACAGAACCTTCTTTTAATTTGCCGCTTTTCTCTGCTTCATCGATCATCGCTTTAGCGATACGATCCTTAACACTTCCTGCCGGATTAAAATACTCTAATTTTGCCAAAAGAGTTGCATTAGCTCCTGCCTGTTTTGCAAAATTCTTTGCATTCAAGATCGGTGTTCCTCCGATCAATTCTGTAACGCTTTCATAAATCTTTGCCATGTTAATGTCCTCCTTATATTAAAAATGTTATTAGTGATCATTATTTTTTAATTGCTTACTCAAACTTCCCATACCCATTTATGTTACGATGTCCCATAATACTTATTATGCGGTATACTTACTATCATTTTACAGCCTTAAACGCCTCATCCAAATCCTGAATGATATCATCAATATGCTCGGTACCGATAGAAAGACGAATCGTATTTTTATATATACCTACTTCCTCTAACTCCTCTACCGTCATCTGTGAATGTGTAGTACTTGCCGGATGAATTACTAAGGACTTCACGTCTGCTACATTTGCCAGCAAAGAGAAAATCTCCAAGTTATCAATAAAGTCTTTCGCTGTGCGATCATCACCCTTAATCTCGAAGGTGAAAATGGAACCGCCACCATTCGGGAAGTACTTCTTGTATAATCTCTGCTGCTCCGGATCATCCGTTACAGATGGATGATGTACGCGCTCTACCTGTGGATGATTGTTCAAATATTCCACAACTTTCAATGCATTTTCCACGTGACGCTCAACACGAAGAGATAATGTCTCTAATCCCTGTAGGAAAATGAATGCATGAAATGGGGAAAGTGTTGCGCCTGTATCACGAAGCAAGATAGCACGGATTTTTGTAACAAATGCTGCCGGGCCAACTGCTTTTGTAAAGCTGATTCCATGGTAACTTGGGTTTGGCTCTGTCAAAGATGCAAATTTGCCGGATGCTTCCCAGTCAAACTTACCGCTATCAACAATGACACCACCAATCGTAGTTCCATGTCCACCAATAAATTTTGTTGCAGAATGTACAACAATGTCTGCACCATACTCAATCGGGCGGATCAGATATGGTGTTCCAAATGTGTTATCAATGACAAGTGGAATCTTGTGTGCATGTGCGATCTTTGCAATGCCCTCAATATCAACAACATCTGAATTTGGATTTCCTAATGTCTCAATGAAAACCGCTTTGGTGTTGTCCTGAATTGCTGCCTCAACCTCATCAAAATTTGCAATATCTACAAATGTAGTCTGCACGCCATCCTGAGGAAGTGTATGCTCCAGATAATTGTAGGTACCACCATAAATATTACTTGCTGATACAATGTGGTCACCATTCTGCGCCAATGTCTTCAATGTATAAGAAATTGCTGCTGCACCGGATGCTACTGCAAGTGCTGCGACACCACCTTCCAGTGCTGCAATTCTCTGCTCAAAAATATCTGCTGTCGGATTTGTTAAACGTCCATAAATGTTACCTGCATCACTCAGGCCAAAACGAGCCTCTGCATGATCACTATTGTGAAATACATAGGAAGATGTCTGATAAATCGGTACGGCTCTTGCATCCGTAACCGGGTCAGCCTGCTCCTGACCAACATGCAACTGTAATGTCTCAAACTTCAAATTTCTGTCTTCTCTCTTTAACTTTGCCATATTTCAAACTCCTTTTCTGTACTAATTTCACATGTTCTCTGACACCGCATAATATGAGGCGTCTTGCACTGTCTGTTTCAAGTGATGAACTGAGTATACTACTATATTCCTAGTATGTCAATAGGGTTTATATACTTTTTTTATTTTTTAAAGATTAGGGTGCAATATCTCCATACTGCTACCGCAGTTATCATTCATTTATTCTCCCACTCGCAAACTTTGTGCCTACGGCACAAATTTGCCATATCTCCATACTGCTACCGCAGTATGGAGATATTATCGCCCCGCGCAACGACTGTATGATACCCAACGCTTTCTACACGCCGCTCCAAACAATTACGGCATTCGGCTGCCTCGTCCCCGGTACATACCTTTCCGTCATACAAAGAATACTTTGCACGCACTGCCACCGGAGACAAATTTGGCATAAGAACATTAGCTCCTGCCAAAATACCAAGTTCACGTCCCCGTGGATGAATGGTCGCCAACGCTGTTGTCGCTGGAAGCAATACATCCGGCTGCATAATACGCAGCAAACTCAACAAATATAATGTCTGTTCCAAAGTTCCCTGTGTTTCATTCGCAAAAGGCGTGTCTTGATGCGGTATAAACGGACCGATCCCTATCATCTCCGGATGTAGTTCATGGATAAACAAGAAATCTTCTGCCAGATCTGCCGCTGTCTGTCCGGGACTGCCTACCATAAATCCGCACCCCGTCTGGTAGCCAATTTCCTTTAGATCACGAAGACACTGTTTTCGATGCGATAACGACATGCTCTCCGGATGCAATTTACGATAATGCGTATCATTGGCAGTTTCATGACGCAATAGATAACGGTCTGCTCCCGCTTCGAAAAATCGTTCGTAACTTTCTCTTTCCCGTTCTCCGATCGACAGCGTTACTGCATGCTCCGGGTAGCGCCGTTTAATTTCCCGGACAATATCCACAATCTTGTCATCTGTGTAATATGGATCTTCTCCGCCTTGCAGCACAAACGTCCGAAAGCCCAGACGGTCTCCCTCTGCGCAACATGCCAGAATGTCCTCTTCGCGCAGTCGATAGCGATTGGCATTGCTATTGCTGCATCGAATGCCGCAATAATAACAATCGTTTTTACAATAATTTGTAAATTCGATCAAACCACGTACAAATATTTCTTTTCCATAATATCGGTCTGCGAGCGCCCGCGCCTTATGCGCCGCATATTCACGGTTTTCTTCACTTGCACTCTCAACCAGAGTGATCCACTCCTCTTTTTGCAAGGACTTTTCCTGCTCCAAACGATCGATCAATTCTATTGTATTCATATGAATCCTTTCTTCTATATAAATAACCCAAACTTTGCACATCAAAAATTGTCATGCTGTCACATATTGCTTATTATGTCAAAGAATACTAAGTATTTTGCAGCCACTACATAGTGATTTCTGCCGTCAGAGAACTATAGTAATTGCCTTGCCGCATTTTCGTTTTTAGTGATTTCTAGATTTTGTTGTCTCTGATGATTGA
>OKRU01002501.1_pt1 | contig 16373 bp, 12 predicted proteins | sample 1601131 | NCBI WGS metagenome assembly OKRU01 (sample SAMEA3541558, study PRJEB24748) | human gut metagenome | biome: human gut; feature: human-associated habitat; material: faeces | place: China | collected 2012
GCCATCTGTAAAGCTATGCCCAAGAGCCGGAACCTCATCCTCTATCTTTTTGTAGCCACATTTAGCGCATGTGTATACTGTTCCACCTGTCTCTGTACATGTGGCCTCTTTTTTCACACCTTCACCATACACATGCTCCGTGCATGCATCATACCGCTGTCCAAGCAGCTTATCCAGCTTGGCCTGCGCTGCATCCACCTTTTTCTGCCACTTCTCCGGATCTACAGTCTCATAATATTCATCAAACAGCTTCTCAAATTCAGCTATTGTGTACACCTCATATTTGCTAGTATAGTTTGAAAGCTTGCTTGCATTGAAGCATGAAGTATTGCCATATCTGCCATAGAGTGTGAATCCGACTCCCATCACCTGATCTGCTGCCCAGAACATATTGGTATAATGTCCAACCGTGACTCCCTCCGAATCCGCCTTTTGTTCAACAGCTGTAAGCTGACTCTGCGAAGTTATGGATGAATATCCCAGCTCATCCCTTATCTTGTTAAAAGATGCCTTCTCACTGTTCCATCCTGCCGCCGGATCAGTATATCCAAACGCCAGATTCTCACATGACACCTGAAGAAGTGAATGATTTGTGAGTCCTGCACCTCTGTCCGCGCCTGACTGTGCCACCGCCATGAAATAGAAATTAGTCTTAGCCGCATTCCTCTTCATTGCCCCGACATAGTTTTCGTCTGTGTCCCTTAACGAATTAATTTTATCCAATACCGCAAATGTCGCCTTTGTGTTTTCAAGCGATATGGCGTCTTTCTTATCTCCGGTAACAACAACCTTGTTATTTCTCGATTCCGGAAGACCTGTATTATTTCCTCCCGCCCACTTGGAGAAATCTTCCTCACATGCCTCCTGCAGGACAGTCTTGGCCCGATTCAGATCATATTTCTGTTTTGTTGTCAGGTTGCTTTTCGCAAGCATCCAGTCTACAAAACCTATAGAGCCCTGATCATATACGGTCATCACTTCACTCTGATCTTTCTTCACCTGTTCCAACTCACTCTGAGCCTCTTCTATCTGCTGGTCAAGGGTACTGGCCTTAACAGTCTGAATACCTGTCGTCTGAATACCTGCCGTCAGCATCAGCACTGCACACATTACCACTGTTGCTGCTTTTTTACACAGTGTCCTTCCCGATAAGCTTCCTTTTCTTTTCATAATCTTTGATACTCCCCCTTTTTTCACATTCTATTTATATTACCCCTTTACCCACATGTACTCCGGCGCACCTATGCAGGGGATTTATTATAAAATAAGGAGACTCATTATAATAATAAACAAGTCTCCTTATCCAGTATAATATACTATTTTATTTCTCCTTGAAGGTGAACTCTTCATTCGCAAGCTTGAATCTGATTCCATCTATGAGCATCATATCCGTTCCGCTGCTTATGATCTTGCCACCAAGGTAAGTGTGGTTGGTCGACTTGTTATCTCTCAGATAGTACACGCCGTTGACATTGATAATGTAAGCATGGCGGCGGCTGACTGAATTGTTGTCAGTTACCTGATAGTCAACTCCCTGTGTAGACTTACCGATACAGAATATCGGCTTGTCGATCCTTATCCTCTCGCCTGTTCTAGTTCTTATGATGACAGGGCCGCTCTTGCCACGGTTGTTGGCTGTGAGAACTGTTGTCGAACCGTCATCGTTGTCATCAAATCCAATATCATTTGATGAGAAATCCTTAACTTCCTTTGCAAGCTTGAATGAAGAAGTTGTAACATGAGGAGTCTCAGGGACCTCTACCTTAGCCACATTGACCGGGCTGACTCCCGCTGACTTCATAAGCTCCTGCTCATCCTCAGGATGTGCTATATTGTCATTCTTCAGGTCTGTTATAAACTTATAAAATTCTGACAGATAAAATGTAGGATTGTGATCAAAGTATTTGATAAGCTCATATCCGGCATCGGATGCCTTCTTATTCGCAAACTTCATATTGCCCATAAGATCCCTTATAAACTTCTCCATATTACATCTGTCCATAGGCTTATCTATAGGCAGGAATATGAGCTGAACAGCCATATTCTGGAAGTCTATATACATATATCCCTTATTCAGTATAACCTTTCCAATGGACAGATCATTCGCCTTGAGATACATGAGCTGATCTGCAATACTGAATATCAGATCAACCAGCTCATCCTTGTGTATCTTCTTCTCAAGGAACTGATTCATGGTAGTCATGGCTGGAATAGAATATGTCAGAGCTCTCTGACCATCTATATATTCCTCATGGCAGAACGCATTATTGCCCACAAACTGAGCATTGTACAGCTCTACCTCATTGTGAAGAACCTCTACATCGTCTTCAATCTTAAAGTACAATTTGTACTCATCACACAAATACATCTTATCACTCATATAAAACCCTCCGATATTTATCGCACGATATCCATGTAAGTCCCGGAGTCAATTATTCTACTGTAACTGACTTTGCCAGATTACGTGGCTTATCTACGTCCAACCCCTTTGCATCGGACGTGTAATACGCTATAAGCTGCAGGATGACAGCAGCCGAAAATACCGTGAACAATCCATCCTGCTTTGGTATGGATATGTGTTTGTCACATACATCTTTATCATTGTACTCTTCATCCATGCTGACAAGAATGACGTATGCGCCTCTTGCCTTAACCTCGCGTATATTGGAAATCATCTTTCCGTATACAGATTCCTGTGTAGCCAAAGCTATGACCGGAACGTTCTCAGTTATGAGTGCTATCGTTCCATGTTTTAACTCCCCTGCCGCATAAGCCTCAGCGTGAACATAAGAAATCTCTTTCAGCTTCAGTGCACCTTCCAGTGACAGTGTATAATCCAGCCCTCTTCCTATGAAGAATGCATCCGGAGCCATCTTTATATAGTTTGCAACTGTCTTTACTTCATCTGCCTGCTTGAGTGTCTCCTCTATCACCGGGATAACGCCCTGAAGCTGTCTGATGAATTTCTTTGCCCTGTCCTCAGAGTATATACCCTTGACATAGCCAAGTCTGCATCCAATGAGATACATTGCAGCCATCTGTACCGAATATGCCTTGGTACTTGCAACTGCGATCTCAGGACCGGCATGTGTATAAAGGACGTAATCGCTCTCTCTGGCGATGGTCGATCCCTTTACATTGACTATGGACAGAACCTTTGATCCACATCTCTTGGCAAGTCTGAGTGCCTCGAGTGTGTCAATAGTCTCTCCTGACTGTGATGTAACTATTACGAGAGTCTTTTCATTTATGAGTGGTTCCTTGTATCTGAATTCTGATGCTATCTCAACATTAACAGGAATCTTTAACTCCTTCTCAATCATGGCCTTGCCGACTATTCCGGCGTGCATAGCTGTTCCGCATGCAACCACTGTGATGTTCTCAAGATTCTTAAACACCTCATCATCGATGCCGTCCTCAGTGAAATCAGGAAGCTCATTCACTATACGAGGAGTTATCGTGTTTCTCAGTGCCTCTGGCTGCTCATAGATCTCCTTCAGCATAAAGTGCGGATATCCACCCTTCTGAGCTGCCGTTATGTCCCATGTTATCTTGAGCATCTCCGGCTCTACCATGTTCCCCTTCATGTCCTCTACTTTGATGCCTGTGCTTGAGAGTGTCAGTATATGATACTCCGGCACAACAAAGTATTCCTTTGAAAATGATATTATCGCTGTGAGGTCTGATGCAATGATCGATCCCTCATCTGTGTATGAAGCGATCATCGGACTTACATTTCTCACTGCGTATATCTTGCCCGGTCTGTCTGCAAACATAATGCAGAGTGCAAATGAACCGGCTATAGCCTTAACGGCCTTTCTGATAGTCTCGATGGGATTGCCATCGTACAGTGTGTCCAGAAGTGCTGCTACTACCTCTGTGTCCGTCTCGGATACCAGCCTGTCGGCCAGTCCGTATTCTCTCACAATGTCGTTATAGTTCTCTATAATTCCATTATGTATAAGTGCCACATCTCCGCACTTATGTGGATGTGCATTCACATCCGTAACTCCGCCGTGAGTAGCCCATCTCGTATGGCCTATTCCACAGGTTGATCTGTACACAGGACTGTCGTCGCTGCACATCTCCCTGAGGTCTTCCACTCTGCCGGCTTTCTTCTTGATCGTCAGTGTATCATCATCATTAAGCAGTGCTATTCCCGCACTGTCATATCCCCTGTACTCGAGCTTTGCCAGTCCGTCAATAAGAATGTCCTTGGCTGGTTTCTTTCCTACATATCCTATGATTCCACACATATTAAATTAATCTCCTTTCGGCTTATAACCACGCTGTATACTGATAATATTATAATATGGCGCACTAAAAAAAGGTGAAGCCACCATACATAACAGCTATGGGTGTCCGGTCATGATTCTTTGTTTTGGAGTTACCCCCATATTTGGATATCATGTGCGCATCCAGACTCTGCGTGAAGGCATCCGCCGAATATTCGATAACCTTCAACCTCGTTATCCCTGAAAGCCAAAGCCCAGGGGTCATGGCGCTAAGATTTCTAAATCTTTCCAAAGGCACACTCCTCCTGTCCGTGCACCTAACAAAATTCTATCATGAAACATCTAATAAATCAATGCAGAAAGGCCTCTGCGTATAATCTTTGTAACATAAAATTTACTTCAGCTTTATAAATAAAAACAGGGAAACACCACGGATCCCGGCCGTGTGCCCGGCCTGTGATGCTTCCCTCATTATATCCACTATTTTATATCTCAGCTTATAAAGCATCCACCTGGGAAGTCCTTCTCGGTGGTCAGGAGTGACAGATTACCCTCAGGATCCTCTGCGCACAGAAGCATACCCTCTGATACGACTCCGGCAAGCTTGCATGGCTTGAGGTTTACTATAGCCACAACCTTCTTGCCAACCATATCCTCAGCGGAATATGTACCCTTGATTCCGGACACAATCTGCTTCACATTGTTCTTGCCAAAGCTTACCTGTGAACAGAGAAGCTTTCTGGAGTTTGGAACCTCCTCACAGGAAACGATCTCGCCGATCATGAGCTGCATCTTCTGGAACTCCTCAATGCTTATCTCCTGCTTGTCAACTACATCAGGATTGGCCTTGAGTGCCTGAACCTTTGCCTCTGCGATCTTGATCTTCTTGGTCTCAGCAGAATTCTCCTTCTCTTCCTTCTGCTTCTTGGCCTGCTCGTACATGGACTCCTTCTCCACTGGAGCGAACTCGGCAACCTTAGCCATAACTTCCTTCACGTCAAGACGTGCGAATAGGATCTCAGGCTGCTCTGTTACCTTTGTTCCTGACTTGTACAGACCAAACTTTCCAAGCTCTGTGACCTTTCTCTTCTCGGTATTGAGCTGTGCCATGATCTTCTCAGTTGTCTCAGGCATATATGGCTCAAGGAGTGTTGCACCTATAACGATGCTCTCGACAAGGTTGTACAGAACTGTGTTCAGTCTGTCCTTCTTGTCCTCCTCCTTTGCGAGTGCCCAAGGCATTGTCTCATCTATGTACTTGTTGCATCTCTTGAACAGTGCAAATATCTCTGTGATCGCATCTGCAACCTTGAGCTTATCCATGCACTCTGCAACCTTGTATCTGCAGTCCATAACGACCTTCTTAAGATCCTCATCGACAGGCTCTGTGACGTTGGTATTTGTCACAATGCCACCGAAATACTTGTTTGACATCGATATGGTTCTATTGACCAGATTTCCAAGTGTATTTGCAAGCTCTGAGTTGAGTCTCTCAACCATGAGCTCCCATGAAATAACACCATCATTCTCAAATGGCATCTCATGAAGCACGAAGAACCTGACTGCATCAACACCGAATATATCGACCATATCGTCAGCGTACATTACGTTGCCCTTCGACTTACTCATCTTGCCATCACTCTGGAGGAGCCAAGGATGACCGAATACCTGCTTTGGAAGCGGAAGTCCGAGTGCCATCAGCATGATAGGCCAGTAAATGGTATGGAATCTCAGGATATCCTTGCCGATCAAGTGAAGATCTGCCGGCCAGTATTTATAAAACTTCTCATCGCTCTTTCCATCTACGTCATATCCAAGTCCAGTTATGTAGTTTGAAAGCGCATCAACCCATACATATACAACATGTTTTGGATCAAAGTCTACCGGAATTCCCCACTTGAATGATGTTCTTGAAACACACAGATCCTGAAGTCCCGGCTTTAAGAAGTTGTTGACCATCTCGTTACGTCTTGACTCAGGCTGTATAAACTCAGGATGCTGCTCTATATGCTTCATGAGCTTGTCCTGATACTTGCTCATCTTGAAGAAGTATGCCTCCTCCTTGGCCTCCTGAACAGGTCTTCCACAGTCCGGGCACTTGCCATCTATAAGCTGACCGTCTGTGAAGAACGACTCACATGGTGTACAGTACTTTCCTACATAGTGTCCTTTATATATGTCACCCTGATCGTACAGTTTCTTAAATATCTTCTGTACCTGTTTCTCATGATAATCGTCTGTTGTACGGATAAATTTGTCATATGATGTGTTCATGAGGTCCCAAATCCTCTTGATCTCACCGGATGTCTCATCCACGAATTCCTTTGGTGTCTGCATGTTCTCGAAAGCTTTGTTCTCAATCTTCTGTCCATGCTCATCTGTTCCTGTCATGAATCTTACATCATAACCTGCGAATCTCTTATACCTTGCAATGCTGTCAGCCAACACGATCTCGTAGGTGTTGCCTATATGAGGTTTACCTGATGCATATGCAATGGCGGTTGTAATATAATACGGTTTTTTTGCCATTTCAAAAACCCTCCCTGAAAAAATACTACAAGCACAAATGAAATGCTTGTGCAACTTTACCGAAAAACTCCTCGGTAATTGTAAATTATATGCCTTTTTATTATTTATTGTCAAGAAGATGGGATATTAAATAAGTCTGTTACGATGGTCATTCTATAACGCTGCCAATAAACTTGTCATCGTCTCTCTCTCAAAAGCGCATCACATTCCTGAGAACGGCAAACATCACCGCCCCGGCAATACATATAAATATAAGTATATTGTCAAATCGCGATAATTTTCTGTTTCCATATCTTACGAATACATAATCGTTTTTTACAATTATGTATGCCAACGCCGGAAGAGCTATAAACATAAATTGATTATAAGCAAATGCCTTTGCAAGATCCAGCCTTACGGCCGCAAGGATAGCCCGTGTTATCCCGCATCCTGGGCATAAAAATCCGGTTATCTTTCTGAATATACATGGTATGGCAAGTCCTGTCACTCTTATGAATATATAATAGAGGATGCCTATCCCCACGAGGATGGCATCCCTTTTAATTATCGCATTTCTTCTTGATTTCTGTATCTGATCCATGCTCTGTATTTCTTTGTCTCCGCCGACTACTGCTGGCTGTTATCACTGCCTGAAGCATCTGCTGATGTGTTAATATTCTGATCTGACTGCTGGCCAAATGTATTCTGGTCTAAACCGGCCTGCTGACCATATCCCTGCTGATTGTATGCATTCTGATCATATCCCTGCTGGCTGTATGGCTGCTGTCCGTATGCCTGCTGGTTATATGCATTCTGGTCATATCCCTGCTGACCATATGGCTGCTGTCCGTATGCCTGCTGGTTATATGCGTTCTGATCATATCCCTGCTGGCTGTATGGCTGCTGACCATATCCCTGCTGATTGTATGTATTCTGACCATATCCCTGCTGATTGTATGTATTCTGACCATATCCCTGCTGACCATATGGCTGCTGACTGTAGGTCTGCTGACCATATCCTGTATTCATCTGAGGTATAGCCTCTGCATATTTGTTTGCAGTGTCCTGCATAAGCGCATATGCAATAATTCCAAGTCCAAATACCTGAAGAAGGACGTATAAGATGCCTGAGTTGCTTGATGGTACACCGTTCTTATTCTTTATGATATCAACTTTCTCACCCATCTTATATGCCCAGAACCATCCATAGATGTTACATGTAACGATAGTGAGCAAAAGCGACATTCCACCACTTGTTGCATCTGTCTCTCCTGACTCCTGATTGATATCGTCTGTCAGCACAACAAACCAATACAATCCATATATTCCGCATGTCACAATTGAAAGCAGAATACATATTCCAATATTCCTCTGTTTGATCATAATTGATAATCCTCCTTAAATTTAGATCCTTAATTACATATGTATGACTTGTGTATGACTGCAATTATACTGTTCCTATATAACCACTACATAACTGCAATAAAAATAATAGAATAGCCCCGCAGACACAACTCAGCCTACGGGACTATTTTCTCATACATTTTGTCTGTATGCAACTGCATCTATACATTTTTCAATGTATATTTGTATGCAATTTGATTCATTACGCATTTTTATTGATGGTATCCTGCATAATAGCATATGATACAATTCCAAGTCCACATAACTGGAGCAGAAGGAAAAGTATGCTTGAGTTTCCTGCTGGCTGACCATTCTTTGTCTTTATGGCATCAATCTTCTCGCCCATCTTGTATGCCCAGAACCATCCATAGATATTACATGTAACGATAGTAAGCAACAATGCTACCCCACCGCTTGTTGCATCTGTCTGTCCAGATTCCTGATTAGCATCATTTGTAAGGCAAACGAACCAATACAGTGCATATATTCCAAATGTAATGATTGAAAATACTATGCACAAAGCAATGTTTCTCTGCTTGATCATAAAATGTCCTCCCTTTGATTTAATTATAAATTTTTTATAAAAATTTTATAAAATAATAAAACCATATATGCACATCTTTGTCAATAAAAATCAAAAAATTAAGCTGTTTTTTGCTTTATTATCTATATTTTTTTATAATCAGGCATAAATCTTCAAATATTTACATTCATAATTTATGTGATGTCGTAAACTGTTTTACTTTTGAAACCATGTGCTATATAATAAAATTTCAGGCAGACATATATCAACACCCGTATCCTAAATATATTGCCAGGATCCACAGATTATGTTTGTCCGTATTGCAAGTAATTTATAATTATAGAGAAAAGAGGACATTTGTTATGAAAAACATGCTTAACTTCAAGAATTTCACAGCTGATGAGCTGATGGATATTCTCAATCTGGCACTTGATATGAAGAAGAACCCTGAGAAGTACGCTCATGCTCTTGATGGCAAGAAGCTCTACACTCTTTTTGAGAAAACTTCCACAAGAACATTCCTTTCATTTACAACAGGTATAACTGAGCTCGGCGGTACATATTACAACCAGCTCTGGAAGGATTCCAACTTTACACTCGGTGAGCCTGTATCAGAGATTAAGTATGTATGCAGAAATGTAGATATCATCATGGCTCGTCTTGTAAAGAACGAGACTGTTGAGCTGTTCGGTGACAATGTTACTGTTCCATTTATCAACGGATGTGACAGTTCTTATCATCCATGCCAGATCCTGGCAGATGCCCTCACTATTATAGAAAAGTTTGGCAGTCTCGATGTAAAACTTATGTACATCGGTGCCAAGAATAATGTATTCAACTCTCTTGTTGAGTTCTTCGCAAAGATGAAGAAAGGAACCATCTATGGACTCACACCACTTGTAAACAACACTGTATGTGGTGATGACTTCTTTGAAGCAGCAAAGGCTACAGGCCACTATGTTGAACTCGATCCTACCATGAGCATGGAGGAGGCCAAGAAGTACGCCAAGGACATGGATATCCTCTACACAGATACATGGGTAGACATGGAGTTCTTCAACAACCCTGCATACAAGCAGCAGAAGGAGGAGACTCTTGCAAAGATGATGCCTTACCAGCTCAACGAGGAGTTCACAGAGGGCAGCAAGGCTATAGTATTCCACGACATGCCTATGCACCAGGGATTTGAGATCTCACAGGGCGTTATCGACAAGAACCTCAACCACATTTTGGATGAGGCTGAGAACAGACGTCACGCTGAGAAGGCTGTTATGTATACCCTTCTTAATTCTTAAAATATTCATTCTGATAACCTAAGGAGGATCATGTCAAATGAGACATTTAATAGACCCAATGGACCTGTCAGTTGAGGAGGTTGATCATCTGCTCACTCTGGCGCAGGACATCATCGATAACAAAGAAAAATACAGCGAGGTGTGCAAGGGCAAGAAGCTTGCAACTCTGTTCTTTGAACCAAGCACACGCACAAGACTTAGCTTCGAGGCTGCCATGATGGAACTTGGCGGAAACGTTCTCGGATTTTCATCTGCGAGCTCCTCATCTTCAACAAAAGGTGAGAGTGTGGGCGATACCGTCAAGATCGTCAGCTGTTATGCCGATATTATAGCTATGAGACATTATAAAGAGGGTGCCCCGATGCTGGCTTCCATGAAATCAGATGTTCCTATTATTAATGCTGGTGACGGCGGTCACAATCACCCTACGCAGACATTGGCCGATCTTCTCACAATAAAGAGAGAGAAGGGCAGACTAAACAATATGACCATAGGTTTCTGCGGAGATCTTATGTTTGGTCGTACGGTTCATTCACTTATAAAGGCCATGTCACGATACGAAGGCATAAAATTTATTCTCATATCACCGGATGAATTAAAATTACCTGATTATATAAGAACAGAAGTCATCGAAAAGAATAATATACCATATGAGGAGATTTCCTCTCTTGAGGATGCTATCGGATCTCTGGACGTTCTCTATATGACAAGAGTCCAGAAAGAACGTTTCTTCAACGAGGCGGACTACATAAGACTGAAAGATACCTATATTCTTGACAAGTCAAAGCTGGCTCTCGCTAGGCCTGACCTGTCGATCCTTCACCCGCTTCCTCGTGTAAATGAGATATCTGTTGAGGTGGATGACGATCCGAGAGCATGTTATTTCCGACAAGCACTCAACGGCAAATATGTCCGAATGGCACTCATCATGGATCTTCTCGGACTCGACAAGGATTTTAAGGCATAGGAGGAATGATCATGAATATTGACAGTATTCAGAATGGTATTGTACTTGACCATATAACAGCAGGCAAAGCCCTGCAGATATACAACGATCTTCATCTTGATAAGCTGGATTGCTCCGTTGCTATAATCAAGAATGTTAAAAGCGAGAAGATGGGAAGAAAGGACATTCTTAAGATAGATCAGGATATCGACATAAACCTTGATGTTCTGGGGTATATCGACCCGGATATATCCGTCAACATCATCAAGGACGGCAAGCTCGTTGAAAAACGTAAGATCGAACTGCCTGAGAGACTGGTTGGAATAAAGAAATGTACCAATCCAAGATGCATTACGACCACAGAGCAGGGAATAACCCATATATTCAAACTCACAGACAGAGAAAAGCGAATTTACAGATGTATATACTGTGAAGCAGACAAGTAACTGTTTACTTTTCAGTTTTATGTGCTATAATCTATAAAGTTGCGATAATCCGAGAATTATCTAAGAGGTGAAATATGGAACAGTATGTTATCAAGGGAGGTCGTCCTCTGGAGGGCGAAGTTACCATTGCGGGTGCTAAGAATGCCGCACTTGGAATACTTGCCGCTGCAGTCATGACCGACCAGGAAGTCACAATAGAAAACGTACCGAACGTCAGAGATACAAGAGTCCTTCTTCAGGCCATTCAGGGTATCGGCGCAAGGGTCCGTTACATAGACGAGCACACGGTTGCTATATGTGGTGGAACCATCAATCCGAATACCAATCTCTGTGTCGACGACGAATATATCAGAAAGATCAGAGCATCCTACTATCTGCTCGGCGCACTGCTTGGCAAATATAACCATTCACAGGTCGCTCTTCCAGGCGGATGCGACATCGGAGCCCGTCCGATAGATCTGCACATAAAAGGTTTTGAAGCACTTGGAGCCCACGTTGATATAGCAAACGGTATGATATCCGTTGAGGCTGATGAGCTGATCGGAAGCCACATTTACATGGATGTGATCTCAGTAGGTGCCACCATCAATGTCATGATGGCCGCCGTAATGGCAAACGGCAAGACTACCATAGAGAACGCAGCCAAGGAGCCACATATCGTTGATGTTGCCAATTTCCTCAACAGTATGGGTGCTAACATCAAGGGTGCCGGAACTGATGTCATCCGTATCCGTGGCGTAAAGTCACTTCACGGAACTACATATTCCATCATTCCGGATCAGATCGAGGCAGGAACCTTCATGGTTGCAGCAGCAGCCACCAGAGGCAACGTCCTCATCAAGAACGTAATTCCTAAGCATCTTGAGGCTATAACCTCAAAGCTTACAGATATAGGTGCCACTGTCATCGAGTACGATGATTCAGTGAGAGTAATGTGCAACAAGAGACTCAAGGCTACCAACATCAAGACTCTGCCATATCCGGGATTCCCGACAGATATGCAGCCACAGATGGCGGTTACACTTGCACTGTCCAACGGAACAAGCATCGTCACCGAGAGCATATTTGAGAACAGATTCAAGTATGTCGCAGAGCTTTCAAGAATGGGCGCACACATCAGAGTCGAGGGCAACACCGCTATTCTCGATGGTGTGGAGACATTCACCGGTGCAAATGTTGCAGCACCTGACCTGAGAGCAGGCGCAGCACTTGTAATTGCGGCACTTGTGGCCAACGACTTCTCTACTGTATGTGATATCAAGTATATCCAGAGAGGCTACGAGAAGTTCGACGAAAAGCTTCGCGGACTTGGTGCTCTAATCGAGAAGGTAGAGACGGACAAAGAGATCCAGAAATTCAAGCTCAAAGTAGGTTAATATATACGACATAAGGCGAAAAGCTTTTGCCGGTCAGACAAGTGCTGACCGGCAAAAGCTTTTTTGTTGCAATTTTATTACTTTTTTATAACTTTTTTCACAAAAATGGTGCTCATTTGCAATAATTATGGTAAACTTAGACTGATGTAATTTTGTCATAAATACTATTTTATATATAGATTTGTTTTATGAAAAATGGAGGTTACTATGGATATCAATAATAAACGAACCCGGACTACTATTTCTATCGTAATGCTTATTTGGGCGGTCGTCTGTATCGCGGTGACCGGACTGTATGTGGGAAACAATCACGCAGAAGCCGCGACCACGGGAACTCTCACGTCTGACTACGTGTATTTCCGCAAATCACCAAACGGCACGCCTATAAAATATAACGGCTCGGCCATACTCCTCAGGAAGGGTCAGAAGATGACCGTACTGAGCACTTCCAACAAGACATGGTACAAGGTCAAGCTTACATATAAGAAGAAGCGCTACACCGGTTATGTGTACTCCGCATTTATCAAGGTGACAAGGACAACCTCCAAGAAGGCTCACCTTCGAAAAAATGAAAACTATGTATATTTCCGAAAAACGCCAAACGGCACGCCGCTGAAGTATAACGGATCGCCGATCATGCTCATGGGCGGTCAGAGCATGACCGTACTGAGCACTTCCAACAAGACATGGTACAAGGTCAAGCTTACATATAAGAAGAAGCGCTACACCGGTTATGTATATTCCAAGTTCATCGTGATCGACTCCACTTCAGCCACAACAAAGGCCACGACCAAGGCTACTACGCAGCAGCCTACCACAGCGGCTCAGGCAGCCAAGAGCGGTTATGTGAATGAAGACTATGTATACTTCCGCAAGACGGCAGCGGGTACACCTATAACCTACAACGGAAGCGCGATCATGCTCATGAAGGGACAGGCACTCTCCGTGACTGATACATCCAACAAGTCATGGTACAAGGTCAACCTCACATACAGCAGCAAGAAGTATACAGGATTTATCTCCTCATCGCTCATCACAATGGGAACATACAAGGAACCTGACGGTAACCAGACATCGGATGCAGCATTTGAAAAGCAGTTATCCGCCCAGAACTTCCCTGAGAGCTACAAGGTGCTTCTCAGAAAGCTCCATGCGGAGCATCCAAACTGGATATTCAAGGCGGTACACACCAACCTTAACTGGAACGACGTGGTCAAGAACGAGGTCAACGTACAGGGACGTGTCAACAACCTTGTAAACTGTACATCTTCCAGTCCTAACTACGGCTGGAGATCACAGACCGTTGGATACAACTACAAGACAGACTCCTACTCATCATATGATGGTTCAACATGGTTTGCAGCCTCGGACGATCTTGTAAAGTATTACCTCGATCCGAGAACATATATGTCATCCGCAAGCTCCATGTTCGCATTTGAAAAGCTGTCATACGACTCATCACAGACAAAGTCAGGAGTTGAGGCTATATTATCTGGTTCGTTTATGCACAATGCGCACCCAACCGGTTCGACCACCACATATTCATCCATGATAATCACCGCAGCACAGAAATCCGGCGTCAGCCCTTACCACATTGCTTCACGTATCAAGCAGGAGGTCGGAGGCTCGATAACCTCGGGAACAAACGGTAAGAATGCCACATATCCCGGCATATATAACTTCTACAATATCGGTGCATTTGAGAGTGCATCGGGTAACGCTATAACAAACGGTCTGAGATGGGCTTCATCGGGCACATCGTACAACAGGCCATGGACAACACCTGCCAAATCAATAATCGGCGGTGCGATGTATATCGGAGAGTCCTACATCAACAAGGGTCAGAACACTCTGTATACTCAGAAGTTCAACGTAACCTACACAGACTGCCTGTACTGGCATCAGTACATGGGAAATGTACAGGCCCCTACAACAGAGGCATGGAAGGTATATGATGCCTACAAGTCTTCAGGAGCACTCAACAAAGCCATAACATTTGCCATACCTGTTTACAAGAATATGCCAAGCACAGCAATGAAGATGCCTGCGGCTAATCCGGGCAACCAGAACAACTACCTGAAAACACTCTCTGTAAGCGGCCAGAAGCTGTCACCTACATTTGCAATAAACAGCACTACACAGTACACGGTAAATGTGCGCTCATCTGTATCAAGTGCGACAATAAACGCTTCACCTGTAAGCAGCTACTCCACAGTGAGAGGAACGGGAACAAAAACCCTGAAATCAGGAAAGAATACATTTAAGATAGTATGTAAATCCCAGAGTAAAGCTACACGTACTTACACCATAATAATTAACAGAGGATAAGGAGGACTCGGTGGATAACCGTATATGAATATTATGAGGACTACAAGATTTAGCTTTAGAACGTTTATGACAGAAGTTGCATGTGTGTTGACTATGATGCTTTTCATGCTTCATACCACTTATGCCGCTACAGTCGCATTTAGTGTTGAGGTTCCATCCACCACGGTCGTTGTTGGCGATACCGTGGAGATCAAGGTAAGTATAAACGCAGCCGATCAGGCTTTATCAAGCTACAGCTACAATATCACATATGATTCCACATTGCTCAAGGCTGTGAGCGGCGGCACCGTGGAATCTGAGGGCACCGTAAGCTACTCCCAGGCAAATGTAAAGCCTGGAGATGCAATGACAGCAACATTTACATTTACCGCCATTGCGAGCGGAACTGCCAGCATAGAGACATCAGCAGTTGAGGTCATCTCCGACACAGAAGAGTCGATAGACATGACACCGTCATACAACTCGGTAACCATCAGCGACAAGTCAGCCGCCGCTTCCACCGAAGCAGCTTCATCTACTGTCAGCGATACCGGTTCAGAAGCCGAGCCTGCAACACCTCTTGCATTGATCGACAGCGAGACCAAGCCTGTTGTTACTGAGGATGAGGTAGGAACACTCACAGAGGCAGATCAGAACGCATCCGCACCTGCAGATACCCTTGTAAGCGTTCACTCAAACAACAACACTTATAACATCATTCCAAAGCCTAATTCAGTCTCAGTGCCAACCGGATATCTTCCAGTGAAGATCAACCTGAACGACACGGACATCAGAGCTTATATGAAGGGAAGCAGTTCCAACACCGTTCTCCTCTACGCAGCAACAAACGACGGACACCAGGGCTGGTATTTCTTCAATCCAAATGAAGGAACTTTCCTTGACGCAACGGATCTCATCGAGGAGACGGATTCGCTGTCCAGCTTCATAGACAAGCACAAGTTCGTAATAATGCTCATAGCCATCATAGTTCTTGTGATACTGGTCGTTGTCATCATCATCCTTGCTGTCTCACTCAAGGGTCTCATCGCTGATTACGAGGCTCAGATAGACAAGCTGAAGAAGGACAACGAGGAGAAGGAAAGCACAGCAAATGAAACATCAGAAGCTGCCGAGCCTTCCGCAAAAGCCGCTGAACACGTCAGAATGCCTCACCACGACAATAGCGAGGTGCCCACCATCAACAACAAGGCGCTCTTCCCTGGGGACGACGAGGTTATCCACGAGAGTTACGCAGACTCCGATTACGACAATCAGGTATCTCCTGATGAGGACGATGTCATCCACACTGACGACTATGACGACACTGCATTTG
>OKRU01002502.1_pt1 | contig 16369 bp, 13 predicted proteins | sample 1601131 | NCBI WGS metagenome assembly OKRU01 (sample SAMEA3541558, study PRJEB24748) | human gut metagenome | biome: human gut; feature: human-associated habitat; material: faeces | place: China | collected 2012
AGTCTGTATCCGCAGGATGTGGTGCTTACGACTACGTTTGGGATTCCATATCTCACCTGCCTGATTGCAGGATTGGCAGGCTGTGGATATGGAATCATGCGAAAGCGGAATATTATTTGAATGCGAACGGAATCTGGCCTGATATCAGATCTCCCGGAAGATACCGAGCTGTGGCGGATATTCCGTAAAGGTGAAAAACGCCGCGGTTAAGAGGAGCAAAATCGCGGAAGAAAGGATGAGCTTTTCTTCCTTCCCATTTCGGTAGACATCATTTTCGACAAAGAGGGCGAAGATAACGCCTGCAAAATACAATGAAATATTAATCCAGTCGTAGTTCTTGCCGAGGATACCAAGCAAGGTATAGAAAACTGCGACGATGAAAATCATGCCGGACAAGATGCCGAGGGTGCGTGCCCAAAGGTAATTTGCCGGCATTTTTTCGTGGAAGAAGAACAGCTCGATCAGCGTGAGCAGGAGCATCGGGAAGAAGAGCAGCTTTAAGTGCTCCCATGTGGATTCGTTGACGGCAGAGAACAGCCCGACAATGCGGTTTTGATCCGACCATTCATAGGTGAAATGCAGCAACACTCCGAGGATGGAGATAAATAGAAAGCGGATGGCGTTGGTTTTGAATTTCATGTTGGTTTGTCCTTTCTTGGGTTAGATTTTAGGATTAAGTGTTAATTTGTTGCATGAGCATATATGGATTTTGCTCGCATGTAAGTAGTTTACGGTCTGGCACATGATATTATGCACAGTTCAGAAGAAAGTATATGTGTGAATTGGGGGAATTTTCCTAAAATAGAAAATTTGCTCCAATGGGAAGGTTGAGAGGAGTAAGTTGATTGGGGAGAAAATCGGCGAAACGGAAAAATCCCCCAATGGGAGGGTTGAGAGAAGCAAGCTGATTGGGGAGAAAATCAGGGAAAGGGGAAAATCCCCCAATGGGAAGTCTGAGAGAAGCAAGGAGGTTGGGGAGAAAATCGGAAAACAGAAAGATTCCCCCAATTTGGAGAATGGAGAGAGAAAAGATGGTTGAAACCAGAAAAAAGCATATGTATAATAGGGATGCTTAGCAAGAAACAGAGACAGATAAGAACAACATAGAATATCTGATTTTTGTCGAAAAATAAAACAAGAACAACAGGAGAAGAATCATGCGAATCGTAATACAGCGTGTTAATCACGCGTCCGTAAAAGTAGATGGAGAGACAATCGGAAGCATCGGCAAGGGCTATCTGCTTCTGCTCGGTGTGGCAGAGGGAGATACGAAGGAGATGGTGGACCGCTATGTGAAGAAGCTTTCCACCCTGCGGATCTTTGCAGATGAAGAGGGCAAGACGAACCTGTCAATTACCGATGTAGGCGGAGAGGTGCTGGTCGTATCCCAGTTCACATTATATGCGGACTGCAAGAAAGGAAACCGCCCAAGCTTTGTCAAGGCGGGGGCACCGGACTTTGCAGAGGAGATGTATGAGTATTTCAAGGCAAAATGCGTAGAGACGTTCGGGAAAGTAGAATGCGGAAGCTTCGGTGCTGATATGAAGGTCGAACTGGAGAACGATGGCCCATTCACAATCTTGTGGGACAGCGATATCTGGTGAGGCGACATCCATATGGGCGAAGCCTATAAATAATACCTGTGGAGGACAGGCAACATGAAACAAGACAGCCAGCTGTTTGGCACAGAGAAAATCAGTAAAATACTATGGAAGATGGCGCCGCCTGTGATGCTGGCGCAGTTGATACAGGCACTTTATAACATTGTGGACAGCTTCTTTGTCGGGCGGTATTCCGAGAGCGGACTGACCGCGCTGTCCATCATCTATCCGATCCAGCTTCTGATGATCGCATTTGCGGTTGGAACCGGTGTTGGTATCAATACGTGTATGGCGCATTACTTAGGCTTGTCCGAGGATGAAAAGGCGGACGAGATCGGTGGGATCGGCACGCCACTTACTTTGTTTATGTGGGCAGTATTCGCCGTGTTCTGTTATTTCTTCATGCCCGCATACGCGAAGATGTCGACGGATTCCGCAGAAGTAATCAAAGAGGTTGTGATGTATGGACGGATTGTATGCGTCTTTTCTTTTGGACTTTTTTTGGAGAGTATCTGGACGAAGATCCTGCAGGCAAACGGCAATATGAAGACGCCGATGATCGCACAGATTGCAGGTGCGGTTACAAACATCGTACTCGATCCGCTTCTGATCTTCGGTATGTTTGGATTGCCAAGGATGGGAATTGCAGGTGCGGCGACAGCCACTGTCGTTGGGCAGATCGTAGCGGCATTGATCGTCATGCGCAGAGGATTCCGGAGGTCACCGGCGTTAGCTGTATATCTGCCGGACATCCGCAAGATTTATAAGATGGGAATCCCGAACATCCTGATGCAGTCTGCGTACACGTTCTATATATTCGGACTTAATATGGTACTTGCAACCTTCTCCGATCAGGCGGTGACGGTGCTCGGACTTTATTACAAATGGCAGGCGTTTTTCTTCATCCCACTTGGTGCGATGCAGACCTGTATCGTGCCGATCTTAAGCTATAATTATGCAACGATGAAGATTGACCGCTGCAAGAAGACGTTGTCATTGGCACTTATATATGGAGTATCCCTGATGATGATTGGTGTGCTTTGCTTTGAACTGATGCCGGGGCAGATGCTGCATGTATTCTCACATGACGCAGAAGTGATCCGTATCGGGAAGGTGGCGTTCCGTATCATTGCGGTGAGCTTTATTCCGCTTGTGACATCATTGACATTTCCGGTGTTCTTTCAGGCAGTTGGAAAAGCGTTTACAAGCAGTATGCTTACGGTGATAAGAACGGTATTTTTATTTGTGCCGCTCGGGTATGCATTCTCAAGAATCGGGCTAAACTTCTTCTGGCTGACGTTTCCGGTTACGGATAGTATTACGTCGATTGCCGGATTTTTGCTGTACCGCCGCTTCCTAAGATTCACCAAAAGTTCATAGAATTTGCGTTGTTTCAGCAAATCTCCTGTGCTATCATATGTAATAATTTGGAAGATATAGAATTAAGGCATAAGAAGAGTTGAAAATACAAAAAAGGGTATTTTCAAAAAGGAGAAAACTATGGGACTTACGCAGCAACAAGTACAGGAGCGGATCGATCAGGGACTGACGAACGAGACCGACCTGTCTACCGATAAAACAACGAAGGAGATTATTATCTCCAACACATTCACATATTTTAACCTGATCTTTTTGATCATTACAGTCTTACTCTGTCTGGTCGGTTCTTTTCGGAACCTGACTTTCCTGCCGATTGTCATCGGCAATACATTGATTGGAATTATACAGGAGATCCGCGCGAAGCGGACACTGGACAAGATGAATTTGCTGAATGCACCGCACGCCATCGTCGTGCGGGATGGCGTGAAGCAGAAGATTGAAACCGAACAGCTTGTACAGGATGATGAGATCATCTTAGAGGCGGGCAACCAAATCTGCGCAGATGCAGTCGTTGTGGAAGGAAGCGTGCAGGTCAATGAATCGCTGCTTACCGGAGAAGCGGACGAGGTAGAGAAAAATCCCGGCGACGAACTCTTCTCAGGAAGCTTTGTCGTATCCGGACGATGCCATGCCGAACTCACACACGTTGGAAATGAATCCTACATCGCGAAGCTCTCGCAGGAAGCAAAGACGATGGGAAGCGGCGAGCAGTCCGAGATGATCCGCTCGATCAACCAGATCGTCAAATGGGTCGGTATCGTTATCATACCAATCGGACTTCTGCTGTTTTATCAGAGCCATTTTATCAACCACGAGACGATCCGGCGGAGTGTGACAGCGACGGTTGCGGCGATCATCGGTATGATTCCGGAGGGATTATATTTACTTACGACAATCGCACTGGCACTCAGTACCATGAAGCTTGCCAGCCGGAAGGTGCTGCTGCATGATATGAAGAGCATCGAAGCACTTGCGCGTGTTGATGTGCTGTGTGTGGACAAGACCGGAACAATCACCGAGCCGACGATGAATGTCAAGCAGATCATATGCAGTAAGAATGGGAAGAATCTGCTGCACACGCCGGAGGAATTACAGGAATTACTTGTGGATTATACCCTTGCATCGAACGACAACAATGCGACGATGCAGGCACTCCGGACATTTGCCGGAAACGATGGTGCGGCACCAGGCCGGACGGTCGTGGAACGGTATCCGTTTTCTTCGACAACGAAATACGGCGCAATCGTATTTACCGAGGGAACGTATATATTAGGTGCGCCGGAATTTGTCATGGGTGATGCGTATGCAGCCGTGGAAAAAGAAATTTCAACCTTTACAAAATCCGGTGACCGTGTCCTGATTTTTGCGAAATATGCAGGAACCGACTTAAAGCATGGACTTACCGAAGAAGTGATTCCGCTTGGATTCGTCGTACTTGCGAACCCAATCCGGGCAAATGCGAAGCAGACATTCGAATATTTTAACGATCAGGGCGTGGCAATCAAGGTCATCTCCGGTGATAATCCGGGGACGGTTTCTGAAGTTGCGCTGCAGGCTGGAATCCTGGGTGCTGAGAATTATGTGGATGCGACTACACTTGATACAGCGGCGAAGCTTAGGGATGCGGTGGAACAGTACACGGTCTTTGGACGTGTGACCCCAAAGCAGAAACAGAAGCTTGTGAAGGCATTGCAGATCAAAGGACATACGGTTGCGATGACCGGTGATGGTGTCAATGATATCTTGGCGATGAAGGATGCAGACTGCAGTGTGGCGATGGCTTCGGGTAGTGAGGCAGCAGCGCAGGCAGCACAGGTTGTATTGCTGGATTCGGATTTTGCACATATGCCGGATGTTGTGTATGAAGGAAGGCGTGTCGTCAATAACGTACAGCGGTCGGCGAGTCTGTTCCTTGTAAAGAATATATTTTCCCTGTTGATGGCGGTATTCTCTATGGTTTTGATGATCACATATCCGCTTGAACCGGCACAGGTATCTCTGATCAGCATGTTCACGATCGGTGCACCTGGATTTCTGCTTGCATTAGAGCCGAACAAGAACCGGATCGAAGGCAGATTTATCACGAATGTGCTGCTTAAGGCACTGCCGGGCGGTCTGACCGATGTGATTGCAGTCGGAGCCCTTGTCATGCTTGGATCGGTATTCGGACTTCCAGATGCGAGTGTGGCGACAGCTGCAACACTGGTTTTGTCGGTTGTTGGATTTATGATCTTATTTAAGATCAGCGAGCCGCTCAATAAGATGAAGTACGGCGTGATCTTCCTGAATATATTCGGACTTGTATTCTCCGGAATCTTCCTGAAGAAGCTGTTTGCACTAAGTGATATGTCAAACCGGTGTATATTGTTGATGGTTGTGTTCGGATTTGCGGCGGAATCCTTATTCCGGTATCTCACGCTGATTGCGGAGAAGTTACGGGCACGTTACGAGAAAAAACAGAAGTATACCGGCTATAAACGGAAGAGAAAACTACGTCGATAGTGAAAATTACAGGAAATTTACAAGAAAATGACGAAAAAGGGATGCGTAATCATTGCTATCTGCCGAAAATGATATTATAATCGGAATGGTATTTTTTGGATTATAGTAGAAAACGAAGGAGAGAGTAACATGATACGCTTCAAAAAGAGTAAGAAGATTCTTGCAGCCATTTTGACAGCGGGGATGCTGCTTGCGGGAAATGGAGTCCCGATTCGCGCAGCAGAACCAGTTTCGGTGGCACAGACAGAAGAACAGTTGAATTATCTAGTCGTCGGAAGTCCGGTTGTATGTACACCGGGAAGCCAGTTTGTTCTGGCGGATGTCGGAGATGGTACGGAGAAGCTTTCGGATGCGGTTTTGACTTACGTCAATGTGGAGACTGGTACTTCCTATGAAGTGACTGCGGATACCGTAGATGAGGGAAGCCTGCTGTTTAACATGGAGTTTGATGATACCCAGCCGAGCGGAGAATATGAAGTAACCACGATTGAGGTAGTTGCAGACGGAGAGAAACGAATCGTTCGTATGGTGGATACCGGAATTGAAGCCAAATTTGGTATCAATACGGATGTTGATTCTGAGGCGGATGCCTATGTCGTGGATGAACAGGCAGAGCAGGATGCAGAGGAAGCCTGCGGCGAAGACGGAATTACCGTGCTGGATGCCGAAGGACAGGAGATGACTTTTGATTCTCTGACCGAAGCTTTACAGGAAGCCGATGACAGTGTTGCAGACAGCGGAATCGCAACACAGTCGACAGCCAACCCGAATCTGGTTGTTGTGCTTGATCCGGGACATGGTGGTTCTGATCCGGGTGCATGTAAATATGGCTTGAGAGAAGCGGATTTGACGTTGAAAATTGCGCAGTATTGCAAGTCAAAGTTGGAAGAGTATAGCCATGTTGAAGTATACATGACAAGAACTGCAGATACGGACAATAATCTTGCTAATCGCGTAGCGTATGCAAAGAAATTTAATCCAGATGTGTTTGTCAGCATTCATATCAATGCTGTTGGTGGACAACATGGCGGTGCCGAGGTGTATTATCCAAACGGCAATTACATACCGGGTATCGGAACAGAAGGAAAAGAACTGGCAGAAGTAATTCAGCAGAAGCTGGTAGCACTTGGCCTATATAACAGAGGAATCAAGATCCGGAATACAGAGGACGGCAGCCAGTACCCAGATGGTTCACCATCGGATTACTTAGGCGTTATCAAGCGTTCTAAGGAAGCTGGTTTCCCGGCAGTTTTGATCGAGCATGCATTTATCGATAATTCTGGTGATGTATATAACTTTTTGTCAAGAGAAGATAAAGTAAAGGAAATGGGGTATGCAGATGCAACCGCCATTGCAGAATATTATGGATTGTCCAAGAATGGGAATTACGGTTCTAAGGCGACAATCGCGGATACGATCCGTACAGCATATGACGGTGGTACGTCCGAAGCATTGACACCAATCATGACGACTCCGACGACATCAGTTGATCGTATGGTATCGTATTATAAGTCCAACGCAACGTTCCCGACTTACTATCAGGAGCATGATACAGAGATCAAAGCATCGTCCAATCCATTGCAGACATTTTGCCAGATCTTTTACGACGAGGCAGTTGCAGAGGGCGTAGATCCGGGTGTTGTATTTGCACAGGCAATGAAAGAAACTGGATTCCTGCGATTCGGCGGCGATGTAAAGATTGAGCAGTATAATTTCTGTGGACTGGGCGCAACCGGAGGCGGCGCTGCTGGACAGGCATTTGGTTCGGTACGTCTGGGAGTACGTGCACAGGTACAGCATCTGAAGGCATACGCTTCACAGGAAGATCTGAAAAATGCAGTGGTTGATCCGAGATTCCAGTATGTGACAAGAGGCTGTGCAACTTTTGTAGAGTACTTGGGTATTCAGGAAAACCCTTGGGGAAAGGGCTGGGCAACTGCATCAAATTATGGATATAGTATTGTAAATGATTATATGTACAAATTCTGTACGGTAAAAAAGACATCCAGTACAGCAAATTCGTTCCTGAATGTAGCGTATAGCACACATGTACAGAGTTATGGCTGGCAGGCAGATAAATTTAACGGTATGACAAGCGGAACGACCGGACTTGGCAAGCGCCTGGAGGCAATCAAGATTAAGGTCAGTGGCGCGTATGATTTGGGCGTCACATATCAGACACACGTACAGACCTTTGGTTGGGGCGACTGGGTTGCCGATGGAGATTTAAGCGGAACAACAGGACAGTCCAAACGTCTGGAGGCAATCCGAATCAAGCTGACAGGCAATGATGCAGACAAGTTTGACGTATATTATCGTGTACATGCACAGACCTTTGGCTGGCTTGGCTGGGCAAAGAACGGAGAGACGGCAGGTACTTCCGGATTCGCAAAGCGTCTGGAGGCAATCCAGATCTACGTTGTACCGAAGGGCATGACACCATCAACAGGAACCAGTGCAGTTTCCTATGTACAGTACGGTAGGTCCGCATCGAAGAGTGATCAGCCGGGCTTGATCAATTATGCAACGCATGTACAGACCTATGGCAACCAGCAGTTTGTATCAGATGGTTCCTTCTCTGGAACATATGGAGAAGCAAAGCGTCTGGAGGCAATCCGGATTCGAGTCAACAATGAAGCGCTTGGTGTAGATGGTGGTGTGACCTATCATACACATGTGCAGACGCTGGGATGGCAGCCTTGGGTCAGCGATGGTGTAGTCAGTGGAACGACTGGACAGGCGAAGCGTCTGGAGGCAATCGAGATCAAGCTGACTGGTGAGCTTGCTGAGAAATATGATGTATACTACCGTGTACACGCACAGACCTTCGGCTGGTTGAACTGGGCGAAGAATGGTCAGACAGCCGGAACCGTTGGATATGCAAAGCGTCTGGAAGGAATTCAGATCGTACTCGTACCAAAGGGAGGCAAAGCACCGAGTGCAACGCCTTTGAATGATGGCAGAGCATGTATTATTAAATAAAATAACAAATCAAAAAAGAGTCTTGCAGATTGCAAGGCTCTTTTTATGTGTAAACATATTCGTGTATTGTGCGGATGAAACAGATTACATGGCAGCCACTCTGGCGTCGATATAGCGAATCAGTTCTTCTGCTGAAGCCTTCAGACCAAGCCGGCTTGTGTTGATGCAGATATCGTAGTAGCGGGAATCGCCCCATTTGCCAGAAGAGAAGGAATTGTGATACTGCTTCCGGCTTTTATCGTGGCGTTTCATTTTTGTGAGCGCCTCGTCTGCGGATACATGCTTGACTTCCATGATTCGCTTCTGCTTCACATCAGTGTCGCCGACAAGGAAGATGGAGATCAGTCCATCATTATCCTGTAAGATGTCCTCGGCACAACGACCGAGTACTACATAGGATTCTCCGCTTTCTGCCTTTTCCTTCAGGAAATTAAACTGCATTTCTGCAATAATCTTTTCTACGGAGTTTGACTGTCCGAGTACCGTTCTAGTGATAAAAGGATTTGCTGGCTTTTCATCGTACTTCTTATAGACATCGTAAGAATTTCCGGTTTCCTTGGAAAGCTCGTCGAGAATATTTCTGTCATAAAGTGGAATATTGTAATGCTTGGCGATCATTTCTGCGATTACATGTCCGCCGCTTCCATACTCTCGTCCGATTGAAATAATGACCTGTTTGTTCATAAATATACGCTCCCTTCTGTCGTGAAATGTGTCTGCCATTCGCGCTTTTTTTATTTACAATTATACATAAGTGATTTCAGGCGGAATTACATTCTGCGGAACGAAGCTCCATGCAAGGAACATTCCTACAAAAACTACAGCAAGCAGTTTCAGTACGTCAAACCTGATTTCGATGTTCTTGTACTGACTTTTGAGGTTGGTGACTGCCAACTTTCTGAGACCACCGTCATCATTCTCCTTCTTTACATAAAAGCCCCAAACTGCGATAAGAACCGCAGATGTGAGAGCAAAAAGAGGAAATGCGTGTGTAAGATAGCTAAGGAAACTAGTAATACCACTTGTCATGATCACAATAGCCGGAAAGTCTCCTACAGGAGAAGCAGCGCCCCCAGTGTTACTAAGAGCAAGAATAGCTGCAAAGAACGTGCAAACGTACTTCTTGTCCACTTCAAGCGTTTTGAGAAGAACGAACACGATAGGCAAGATCATCATGACTGCGGTGATGTTATTCAAGCACGAGCTTATAAGGAACATCATACTACCAAACATCATGAGGCACAGTCGTTTCTTGCCCTTGGACATATCCGCAATCTTGATAGCTAAGAGCTGCATGATACCTGTCTCTGCAATGAGGTTAGTGAACAACTCCATAACGATCAGGATGACCAGAACATCGTAGGAGTAGTTGCTCATTACACTTTTAATTGGAATATCAAACAGAAGTGCTACTGAACTTCCGACAAGGAACATTGCTGCGATCAGTATCAAAGAGCCGTTTTTCTTGAGCTTGTCGAGAAGAACACTCTGCTTTTTTTCAGACTTAACTTTACTTCTCAGAGCACCGTTTGAGATTACTGATGTATTATTCATATTCACTCCTCCATTTTTCTGTTATCCTGTCTTGTCCGACCTCCATCCACCCATCATATCTAGCAGCAGATGAATGTTCAACATAAGGGACAAATACTTTTTTACCGAAGAAACTATTGTAATGCTCTACCATTCTGTAAGTATCTGCCATTACCATTGCTCTGTCTCCGCCCAGATATCCGCAAGTCACGATCATTCCGTTGCTAGGGAAAAACATAGCAGGGAAATGAGGCTCTTCGAGCAATTCTACCTTTGCTTTGTGAGGAAGATTATTCTGTAACCGTTCTTTAATCTCATGGTCAAGATCACACGGAATAGCAATAGTCACCTCAGCTTTATTATCGGTCTGCCTGAGAAGTTCCTCAATCAAAGCAATCTCAGGAGTAAGGAACATATACTTACGTTTGCCAAATCCGGTAAGCCACTTAACTACTTCACTTACTTTCTCACCAGTGTAGGTATCAGGTAGGGGCATTGAAGCCCCTACCTTTTCCTGTACATCAGGACTGTCCATGACATCAATCAGGTTGATTGCTGTGAGGAACAGACCTATTTCTTTCCCAGTTCTCTGAAGATCCATTATGATACCTCCTTTGTCTTGTCATCCAGATAAGCGATCAGTCTGGAAATGACTGCGATCTCGTTCGGTGAGGAGTTAAGAATGCCGATGAAACGAGTCCCCACATCACCATAAAGCTCTGCATAGAGTTTCTGTGCGGTTTCGTCCATTGTGGGAGACGGAAATCTCACCGAAGATTCAAAGCCGGAGTTTGTGGAGAGAATCGCATCGGATCCGTTCATCTTCATAAGCTGGATAGCAAGAATCTGAATCTCAGGTGGGGCATCCTGGATGATGTACGCAGCTGCCTGAGCAGTATCAGGATCACCGAAAACCGTGTTCAGAAAAGTGAGTTCCTTCTCTCCTAACTCAACATACATCATAGCCTTTCTCAGGTGAGGTGGGATTGGTCTCCCAACTCCATGACGCTCATGAGGAGGAAGCGGTCTTCCAAAATCATGTTCATGGAGCATAGGGGATGAATCTTCAAGATACTTATCCATTCTGCTTTCTGTGAATACTTTCATTGTAAATACCTCCTTAAAGAATAACGGGTTTGCAGTGGAGAGGTGCAGTTATCTCCACATAATTTATACTTATCCTCATCGCTGAGGAAAAGATTCTCATGCTACGCCCAATACGCTTGATTCATCGGACGTTTTCTTGCGAAGTTTGTTGTTGAGTGTAACTACTTTCTCACATCTATCTACTACACATGAATCGTGACTAATATATATGATACCTGCGCCGATGCTCTTTGCGTAGCTTTCGATATTCGTAAGTACAAAATCTCTCGATTTTTCATCAAGATTCGCCGTGATTTCATCAAAGATAAACAGCTTCGGATGACGGAGAAATGCTCTTGCAAGAGATAATCTCTGCTTCATTCCTCCAGAAAGTGCCTCGGATTTCTCATTGATAAAAGTATCAAGAGCTTTCTTTGCATCGGTATGGATAACAGTATCGCCGTGTCCAGTTCCTGTTAAGTGAACATGATAAAGAGCGTCTGCGAGATCTGCATCGGATACCTCTCTGTCAATACCATACATCAGGTTTTCTCTAACTGTGCCAGCAATAAAGAATGAACTCTGAGGAGTGTAATAGATCATTGAAGTAAGTTCTCTCTGGTCAAACGATGACTGATTTCGACCGAAAAGACGAATTGTGCCCTGAATATGTGGGTAATATCTGTTCAGACATTTTACAAGAGAGGACTTACCACAACCATTCGGTCCTTGAAGTGCAATTACAGAGTTGGTGGGGATTTCTAAATCTTCATACCAAGCGATCCGTTCAGTTTTACTTGGATTAGTTACGATAACATCATTAAGAACAATCTTGTTTCCAATGCTCTTTTCGCCAGAGGAAGTGATATTGAACACTTCATCAGAAGGGTTAGAGGTAACTTCGAGCAAAGCCTTCGCTTTAATTACGGAAGAAGCTGTTTCATCCATAAAACGATACACTTCATCAATAGGTTTGACAAGCTGCTGGAACAGAAGGCATACTGTAATTACCGATGCACCAGACATCTTTCCGCTTGAAACGAGAACTACCGAAGCAATCAGCAGAATAATCTGGAATGAGATCTTGCAGAACTGCTTTACGCAGTCAAAAGATCCCATATATTTGTGATGCCTTTTCTCGGTATTACTAATATTCAAGATTGACGGAACAAGTCTCTTTTTCTCATACTCCTCAGCATTCATGCATCTGATAAGTTCAAGATTCATGATGGACTGGCAGATCTGACCATCAAGAGAGTTCTTGTATCCGACGATTTTTTCACGTATACCATTCTGCGAACGAATCTGGAATACTGAAATGAGAATCGTAAGTCCAAGATAAAGCATCATAATACCGACCATGATCCATGGAGCGTTTAAGAACACCTGTACAAGAGTGCAAACAGCGGTAAGCAATGTAGCAAATACATCATTACACATGATTTTGATGAGCTGACTGAATCCGGCTACACCCTGGTTTAATTGTGCCGTTTTTTCACCACTTAAGCTACCAGAGCAATAAGCAGCCGGCATTTTAAGAAGCTTTTCAATGCTGCTTTCACGGACTTCGGATTCGTGTGTAGCAATAACGCAATCCAGCATGACTCTACGAAAAATCGTAACGCACTCAGCAGAAAGGTAAATTAAACCGAAGGTTGCAACAGCTAAGGCTCCTTTAGCAAGTGTATTGATAGTACCATCGGAAATGTTTGTGTAGAGTTCAGCCAGTCTCACAGGCCAAATTGATGCCAGAAGCGAACTTGCAAATGCAAGAGCGATGATGCCCACACACTTGATCTTTGTCTTACGACTCATAATGGAAAGAAACTTTTTCATAATAACTCCTCCTAAATAACTTGGCATTGATTTGTTTCGTTGTGTTTAGTATACTTCATTTGCGTATATTCGTCAATTACACTCACTTCACATTTACACATATCATTGTGTGTGTCTGTATTGTGGTGTGCATATTAACAACTCTTATGTACCGTTCTAAAAATTCTAAAAGGAGGTTATAATTGAATGTTTACTACGTTTTAAAGATCAGGGGGATTATAAAGTATTTCTGGTTGATCAGATTTCAAAATGAAAGTGGTGTAGTAACTTCATATCGAAATTCATATTCACGCACACGGCGATAGAATGTATTAGAAGTCAACCCTATTCTCCGCATAAAGTCCCTGCCTGTGATGTTCTTTGCTCGATTCCAAACGAAACTACCTGTCTTTTGGTCAGCCCGAACATGAACTTCTGCTTGATGTCATTTAGGTCTTTTGGTATTTGTACATAATGTGCCATTCACAACCTCCTGAAGATCAATGTGCATTGAAAATAGATTTTGAAACAGCACCTGTACGGAGTACCGTAAAGATCAGTGCAACCGTGTATCCCAGAAGCATTGCCATTTGCAGAATAATGCCGTCAGTACTGCTGTTCAGCGATGCAATGGCATTGGAAAACAGCGTCTTGAAGATACCAAGTGCAATGATGATAAAGAATCCCTGAAAGGATAATGCCAGAAGCTGTTTGATCCAGTTCTTTCCGATTCCCGACCATTCACCGCTATCCAGCATGGCTGCCATGGGAATCGGTGCAACGCCTAAGTACATAAAGACCTCAATGATACGGGAAGCAAGCACAATTACAATGGCAACCATCATAATCATTACACCCAAGTGAACAATCAGCGAGATAAACCAAACAGTTATCAGTTCACCAAGTCCCAGACTGTTCAGAGCCGATTTTTTGAGTGCCAAGTCGGTTGATAGAAAATCTCCTGTACCGAACAGCGTTGTAATGCCGTTGGCACAAGCGTCTGTTCCGAACGAAAACAGGGCAGATGCGATATAAAATACGTTCGATACCAAAATGACACCACATAAGGCTTTGATAATCCATTTGATAAAGATGGAATCATCAAAATCCTTAAAGTTATTTCCACGAATCACGGTCTGTATCAGATCATTGAGTAATATGATGACAAGAATGAAACCGCCGATGGGGACTACCACGTTATTGCAAAGTGTTTCAATCGTTGACCATATGGTTGTTCCGCCGCTTGCAGAACCGGAAAAACTTGCAGGATGTCCTGTCAGAAATGTGGAAATCAGACCGCCGTCTTCTGTAGTTTTATGAAAGGTTTCCGTCATCAGGTCAGATATACTGTCAAACTGCGATTTGATACCGTCCTTGAACAAATTTTCACACCATTCCTGCAAGCTGTCGATCGCATCACTTATGACGCCCATTCTCTCACCGTCCTTTCCTTATGCCGGCTGCCCACACACCACCCGCCACGCAGCCGTTAAAAAATTCGGTCAGATTAAACGGCACCTGTCATCATGCTCTGAAGAACCGGAACGAGGACGATTGCAAGGAGAATCAGTCCAAGACCAGCCATAAGCTGCTTCATGCCCTGCGATTTCGCACCTGGGTTGTCATTGCCGTAACCTTCAAGGAGGTTGACAACGCCCCAGACACCGACACCTGCACCGATCAGGCAGATTACAGATTTCAGTACAGTGCAAGCCGTACTGATGAAAGAAGAAGTATCCACTTCACCGGTAGCGGCAAAAGCCTGCGTGGTACACATCGCCGCCATAGAGGACATTACTGTTGCAGTGAGAATTGCTTTCTTTGCGAAGCGACTTCCTTTGGCGAGCCACTTGTGCTTTGACTTTGTGTTTTCGACCGCAGTATCAGAAACTGCCGTCATGACATTTACATTTTCCATTGTAATTTCTCCATTCTGTATAAGTATTTATCTGTTGCTGAAAACAGGAATCAAAAAGCTCTGTCGATGTTGTTGGTTTTCTTCGGTATTCGCTGCTTTCAGGAAAGATCTTCGTTTTCGTCCGTTTTGTACACATCTACCTTTGTGGTGCTTTTCAGTGTCAGATAACGTTTTTCCCGTTTCCTGACAAAGGCTGCAATGTCAAATTTCGCTTTCGGATTATCGTCTAGCAAAAGGTGATAGTGCTTATGTTTTGTAATATCAAACTTATCTGAGAAGAACGGACGAACACCTCTCAGCTGTAAGATACATTTGCCGCCGTCCATGACGGCTAATTCGTCCTGCGACTTTAATTCTTTGCCAAGTTTCTGATAATTCAGCCCATAGCTTTCAGACTGACCTCTCGTGTTGGAGGTGTTAAAACTGTCTATCGTTTCTTTTCCAAGCGATTCCGATATTTCCTTGAGAGTGGATTTCTCCTTGCCTCCAAGAAACAGGGTGGTATCGCAGTTGCCCTCAATGGTATCCGCATTGTCTTTGTAAATTGCCTTTAGCTGAGATTTTGCCTGCAAGATAATGCTTGCAGAGATTTCACGGCTTCGGATCGTGGCAATCAGCTTTTCAAACTGCGGTATTTCGCCGATATTCGCAAATTCATCGAGCAAGCAGCGAACATGGTAGTTCAGCTTGCCACCCTCTGAATTGTCCGCTTTTGTGCATAAAAGATTGAACAACTGCGAGTACATGATCGCAACCAGAAAATTGAATGTTGCATCGGTATCCGAGATGATAACAAAGAGTGCAGACAGTTCATCGCCCAGCTTGTCCAAACCAAGTTCGTCATAGCTTGTGATTTCTAAGACTTCATCAATGGCAAAGGGGGCTAAGCGTGTAGAACAGGAAATGAGGATCGACTTTGCAGTTTTTCCTGCGGCAAGTTTGTAAGCGTGATATTGCTTGCAGGCGAACGCACCCAGTCGTTTTTGTTCTTTGTTCGGCTGATTTGCTTTCATTTCCTGAAATTCATTGCTGATTTCTACATCGTTAGGAAAATCATCGTTGATCCAGCATTCAATAAACGCAAATAGTCGGTCGATAGCGTTCTGAAATGTTTCATCGTCCTCACGGCATTCCGAAGAATTGATCATTTCAATCAGCGTTTCAAAGTTCTGTTCTTCCGGCGGATTGATCGTAAAGATCATAGCGATATATGCGGTATAAAGCAGCTTTTCTGCCTTAACCCAGAAGTCATCACCGCCGTTTTGCTGAGAACTCTGCGTATTCTTGATAAGAACGTCCAAATTTCAGAATGTCCTTTTCTCTGTTATTTTTGGAGATGTAGGCAAAGGGGTTGTAGTGCATGGACTTGCCAAAATCAATAGTATTGAACACCTTGATCCGATACGGCTGATAGGAAACATTGCCTTTCTCGTCCCTGGCTGGTCTGCCACGTTCCAGCATTTTTCCGCATTCGATCAGTACTGTCCCTTTTGGGTCTGTCACGATGTAAGAACTGTGCATCTGCATGAGATTCGGCTTTACGAAGAATCTC
>OKRU01002505.1_pt1 | contig 16358 bp, 17 predicted proteins | sample 1601131 | NCBI WGS metagenome assembly OKRU01 (sample SAMEA3541558, study PRJEB24748) | human gut metagenome | biome: human gut; feature: human-associated habitat; material: faeces | place: China | collected 2012
TAAGTAATAAAACTACATCAAACAGAATAAATCCAATTCAAACAACTAAAAGCATACTTAAACATGAAAAAAACATATTATACTATTCTAGTATTGTAAAATCAATAAAAAACTTGTAAAAACACTGGGTGAGTGATACGATAAATGCGGTGTGTTATGAGCACGCAATTATTAATGTTATAGCAAAAATACGAACCTTTAAGTTATTGCGTAAAGAGGAAAATAGAACTATGCAAGAAAAGAAATGGCTATCAATGAAAGAGGTATGTGATTACCTTCATATTAGTAGAGATACTGTTATGAATTGGATTAATAAGGAAAGTATGCCTGCTCATAAAAAAGGTCGTTTATGGCGTTTTGACATCAACGAGGTTGATGAATGGATGAAAAACCAATGAAGCAAAAGAATATGAGTAGGAGTTGAACTAGTTATGTTTAAAATCAAGTGGGATTCAGAACACAATGGGGTTATTCTGTCAGAATATATTGAAGAGTCGGCGACTGTATATAATCCTCGCCCAGTATATGCTGAAGAATTGCGTATGCTTGGACTTACGGAACACTTTATTTTGCCAAGAGAAAATGTACCAGTATGTTGGGAGATTGATCGTAAGTATTATTATTGTGGGGAAATAATTGCCGAGACAAAAAAAGGTAATATTTATGAAGATCCAACGGTAATAGTTCGAGAGGATTTTAAAGGAATGGAACTTAAAGAAATAGACATTCGACATATCGTTGAAGTTAACAATAAGGTTTTGGCAGTGCTTGAAAACGAAGCAATGGACTTTATTAAACAAAAATATGAGGAATACCAAAGCAAAAGCAAGATTGCGGGTTTTGTAGTTGCATTTAGCGGAGGAAAAGATTCTCAAGTCACGTTAGACTTGGTTAGTAGGGTAATACCACATGAAAAATTTAAGCCTGTTTTTACCAATACTGGAATGGAGTTACCATGTACATTAGAATTAATGGATATTACTGAGCAATACTACAAAAAAAAGTATCCAGGATTTAAATTGGAGCAAGCTAAAAGCGATAAATCAGCATTGGAAATGTGGAAGAACTATGGACCGCCAAGTAGGATGAATAGATGGTGCTGTTCTGTATTAAAGACAGCATTATTTGGAAGAAAGATGAAAGAACTTTTGGAAGTTAATTCGCAACCACGATTAGTAGTATTCGAAGGTGTAAGGAATGATGAGAGCTCAAAAAGATCTGCATATAATAGAGTAGGCGAAGGGGTAAAACATGTTAATCTAATTAACTGCAGACCTATATTAAAATGGAATGCTACGGAGACCTATCTTTATATGTATAAGAATGGTATTCAAATTAATCCGGCTTATACACTTGGGTTGACCAGAGTAGGATGTGGAGTATGTCCATTTGCTTCCGATTGGTCTGAGTTTGTAATTAGAAAGAGATATCCACAGATAGCAGCTGATTATATATCAGTAGTTGAAGAAATGGCTAAAAATATTGGTATCACATCAAAAAGCAAAATTGATGAATATATTTCTTCTGGAAATTGGAAAAAAAATGCCGGTGGAAAGGGTCTTAATCAAGATTCATCTAGAATGGATATTATTTCTAAAGAACCAAATTTTGAATGCATTGTTCAGTACCCAAAGGTGGATTGGCAAAAATGGTTCTCAACCATTGGAGAATATTTCCTTGAAAAAGTAGATAATGATTATTATAAGGGAGAACTGAAATACGAAGACAATGTAGTTAAGTTTGAAATCAAGTATGGTGAGAATTCGATAAAGTTTAAAGCATTGGGGACAACGAATAAGATTTTACTTGTTAGCTTACTTACTAAAGCGTTTACCAAAACAGCGTATTGTGAGCTATGCGGAGTATGTGAAATCGAATGTCCAACAGGAGCGTTAACCGTTAGAGATAAAGTTGAAATTGACAAATCAAGATGTATACATTGTCATAACTGCTTTGAGATAAATACTAAAGGTTGCATCATAGCAACTCGTAGATTGGTGTATGAAGGAGGAAAAACTGTGGGAGGAACAGCAACAAAAACATCAGGTATAGATAAGTACTCAACATTTGGATTGAGAGAGGAATGGCTTACAGCATTTTTTGACGAGATGAATGATTGGTTTGATGGGTATTCGGATTTGGGACCAAAGCAAATACCAGCAATGCTAAATTGGTTGAGAGAGGCAGAACTTGTTGATTCTAAGGAAAAGAAGGTTTCAGAATTAGCAATGTTATTGAAACCAATATATGAAACTAATCCTTTAATTGTTTGGCAAATTATATGGATTAACTTGTCGTTTAATTCTACGATTGCTAATTGGTATGTAAATAGTGTTAAACCTGACATGGAACTATCAAAGCTTGAGTTAGTAGAACTCTTGAAAGAAGAGTATCCAACATTGAAAGGAGCAACTCTGAAAAATCCTGTAGATGCACTGGTTAATACTTTTTGTAATTCACCTTTAGGTGCGGAAGATGCATATGACGACAGTAGTTTATGTATTGGATTATTGAAAAAGAAAGGGGTTCAAGTAAAATCAGTTCGAAAGTATGGCACATCAAAAATATCGACTGTAGCAGTAGCATATTTATTGTACAAAAATGCTGAAGTAAACGACATGTATGAATTGACAGTTTCAGATATTTATGAGAGGGGATGTATGGGCGTACAGAATGTATTTAATATGGATAGTGAAGCGTTTATGAACGCACTTAGAGGATTAACGAATGCTGAAATACTTTCTGCAGATTTGTTAGGTGGACTAGAAAATATTCATTTGGCAAGTGAGTTTTCTGCGAACACAGTTCTCAATAAATTATTAAAAAGGTTGTAGTCAATGATGAAGAAATGCATAGATTGTTTGAAAGAATTGACAAAGGATGAAACTGCTTTGTCGAAGAAGATGCTTGGGAAAAATACAAAACAATTTCTTTGCTTAGATTGTTTGAGCGTATATCTTAATACTGACAAAGATATTTTGAAAGAAAAAATTGAACAGTTTAAGGAAGAAGGATGCACACTGTTTACTTAGGAGGATATATGAAGTATTCAGATATTATAGGAGTAGAGAAACATTTCAAATCGGCTTTTGATATAACATCAGATACAGGTGAAGCATGGAAAACTTTTATTTCTAATGAGAAATTTGAAAGTAATCTGAATCAAATAATAAATAGTTTTACATCTCCTGTATTCAATAATAGAAAATCTATTTGGATTCAAGGCACATATGGAACAGGTAAAAGTCATTCGTTGGCAGTAATTAAGCATTTATTATGTGATGATTATGAAAATATGGAAGACTACTTGCCACGAATTAAACGTAGCCAACTAAGAAGTAACATTGCAAACTTCCGTAAAGAAAAAAAGGTATTTCCTGTAGTACTTAAAGGAATATATACAATAACTGATGTCGCTGATTTAACTTATACAATCCAGCAACAAGTGGCGGAGTCGTTAGGTGATATTGAGATTTCGACAAAAACAGATTTTCAGTCAGTTCTTCAAATTTTGGAGAATGGTTCCCTTGATTCTTTTTTTGAGAATCTTATGGAGAACAATATCGAATTGCATAGTTATGCGGCGACAAAAAAGCAATTAATCCAGGCATTGGAGAATCATGAAACAAAGGTAATTCGAATAATAGCTAATGAGTTAAAAAAAGCTGGGCTTGGTGGGTTTAGAACACATAATATAATCGAATGGCTTACAGAAATAAAAATTGAATTACAGGAAAGAGGTATAGCTGATTACTTATTAATAATATGGGATGAGTTTACCGCTTTGCTGGGTATACCTGCAAGCAGAAGCATTTTAAATGTTATGCAGGATATTGCTGAGTTAAGTTATGCTGAAGTAAATAATAACACGGATACATTGGGAGTATATTTATTACTTGCTTCGCATAAAAAATTAGAGGCAACAGAGTCATATAAAGACCTTAAGGAAGACGAGCGAAATATGGCAAAGGCTCGTTTTGTGGAGTTAGACTATGGAATGCAGCCTACAACAACATATCATATTCTTTCTGGAGCATTAGACAGGAAAGAGCCAGAAAAAATTAATGAATTAATTCAAAAGAATTTAATTGAAGTTCCTAGTGTTAAAACTTTGGTTGATAAAGTTATTGATAGTGACGCAACAAATGCTTCTGAACTCAAAGAAAAAGTTATCAGTTTGTATCCATTCCATCCATATACATCATATCTTGCGACATTTGTATCACGAGTAGTTGGAGAATCAAATAGAAGTATATTTGGTTTCCTTAATGACGATGTAAATGGATTTAAGCGATTTATTGAAAATGACATAGAAGATAAGAAATTTTTGACATCGGATTACGTATGGGATTTCTTTTATAAAACGTTTGAGGACAATTCCGCAGGACATTTTGATGTGATTACAAACAAATTTAAGCTATCGGGTGAAGCTGTTTTAGCTAAGGGTGAAAATTATTATTCTGTATTTAAGACTATCTTACTATTAAATATTCTTTATAGGGTTACTACAACAGATGCTGACGTCTCTGAGAAGAGTATGGTTAATCCAAGTACAGAAAATATTATTTCCGCTTTTAGTGGTATCTTAGATGAGAGTGAAGTAAAAGGTATTTTGGACTATATTGATGAAAATCAGATACTTCATAGAAACCCTGATGGTGTATTTGAAGTGTCTTCATCTGCTTTGCCTCAAAAGAAAATTTCCGAGGAAAAGAAAAAGTTATATTCGAACAAAGAGGATGTAAGCAAAATTGTAGAAGAATATTCAATTAAGTGTCTTGGAAAGTTAAAGTCAAAAATATCAGGGAATATTCCTAGAGAATTGGATGCACAAGTTTTTTGGGGAGGAGAAAAAGAACATTTATTGAGAGGAAAGATTTCAGCAAAGTTTAAAAACACCTTTACATTAAATGTTGCAGTGTTCTTATATCGAGGTGTTACAAAGGAACTAGATGAAATACTTAATCGAACCGAAACATCTCAAATGTCATCAAAAGAAATGATACTGAAGTTATCAAAAGATGATGGATTCAAAAATATTGTGTTTGTGGTAGTTAATACAGAACTTGGTAATAAAAGATTTGAAGCATATTTAGATAGTTTGGCACAGGAAGCGGTTGCTCGTTCTTTACAAATGGATGAAGAAAGAATTGAGGGGCAGAAGAATGCTGAAAAATGGATAACTCAGTGGATTGATGAAATAATACAGTCAGGAATGGCAGATATTGTATTTAGAGGAGATTCTGTACATGTTCCTTTTGGGCAGTGTAATAAGTATCTAAAAGATAATTATGTTGATACAATATTTAAGTATGGATTAGACAAATTGCCTGCAGCAAATACTGCATGGACACATCAGAACAGTAAAGCAGCCGTTGAATCAGTTCTATATGCGCTAGATCGTGCGGAGATAGAGAAAAAGACAGGAGCTGATGGTGTTATCAAACTGCTCTTGACAAGCGGAAACACATTACTTTTTGATGATACTTTGAAATTGATATCTGATGATGAAACTATCTGATCGATACCGATGTAAGAAGAACCTTCGCAACCGGTATTGCAGGTCTGTCCCATGTAGCTGACTCCCTGTCCGCTATCAAGTATGCTAAGGTTAAGGTTATCCGTGATGACCAGGGTTGTGCTGTAGACTTCAAGATCGAAGGCGACTTCCCTAAGTACGGTAACGATGATCCCAGAGCTGATGAATTCGCTGTATGGCTGCTGAAGACCTTCATGGAGAAGATCAAGAAGAACCACACCTACAGAAATTCCGAGCCTACCACTTCCGTACTGACCATTACTTCTAACGTTGTATACGGTAAGGCTACCGGTGCTCTGCCTGATGGTAGAGAAGCTTACAAGCCTTTCGCTCCCGGTGCATCACCTTCCTACGGTGCTGAGAAGAGCGGTCTGCTTGCATCCCTGAACTCCGTAGCTAAGCTGCCTTATGAGTATGCTCTGGATGGTATCTCCAATACACAGACCATGTCTCCTTCCGCTCTTGGTCACGACCTTGACGAGCAGAAAGCTACTTTGGTACGTGTAATGGATGGTTACTTTGATCGTGGTGCTCATCACCTCAACGTTAACGTATTCGGTACCGAGAAGCTGTTAGATGCACAGGCACATCCTGAGAAGCCTGAGTACGCTAACTTCACCATCCGTGTATCCGGTTATGCTGTTAAGTTCATCAGCCTGACCAAGGAGCAGCAGGATGACGTTATCGCAAGAACCTGCCATAAGAGTCTGTAATTCTTACGGGTTTCTAAGATAATATGATGTATATGGGGCCGGGCAGTAATGTCCGGTCCCTTTTTGGGTACACTATTCAAAACCATTAAATATTTTCGGATGCTCGTCGAATGCTTGCATTCGTAAGAGTATTTGAAAATATTTATTTGGCGAAGCCATCTCCATGAGCAAAAGGAAAGTTCCGAAGGAACGATTTTGCGAATGGAGTTTTGAATAGTGTTAACTACACTCACCCCCTCAGCTGCCTGCATGGCAGAGAATGGAGATTATTACAATGATCAAAGGCAGAATTCACTCATTAGAATCCTTCGGCGCAGTAGACGGACCCGGAATCCGCTATCTGATCTTCCTCAAGGGCTGCAATATGCGTTGTCAATATTGCCACAATGTAGATACCTGGAATCCCGACACTGACAATCTGATGACAGCAGACGAGCTTCTGGATAAGGCAGAGCGTTTCCGCAGCTACTGGGGCAAAGAAGGCGGCATCACCGTCAGCGGCGGCGAAGCTTTATTACAGATCGATTTTCTGATCGATCTCTTCCGTAAGGCTCACGAGAGAGGCATCAACACTAACCTTGATACTTCCGGACAGCCTTTTACCAGAGAAGAGCCCTTCTTCTCCAAATTCAACGAATTACTGAAATATACCGATCTTGTCATGTTGGACATCAAGCATATTGATGATGAGGAGCACAAAAAACTCACCGGTCATACCAACAAGAACATTCTGGACTGCGCACGATACCTCTCCGAGCAGGGTATCCCCATGTGGATCCGTCATGTACTGGTACCCGGAATCACTGACAATGACGAATATCTGAAGAAAACAAGAGAATTCATTGACACTCTTGATACCGTTATGAAGGTAGAAGTTCTTCCCTATCACACATTAGGAGAATACAAATGGAAAGAGCTGGGAATTCCCTATAAGCTGGAGGGTGTGGAGCCCCCCACTGAGGAGAGAATTCAGAACGCCAAGAAGATCCTGGAGTTCAATAAATATAAATAAGCAACTGTAACTAATGATAAAAAATACTAAATAAGACTTGTATTCAAGACTCATTTATATTACAATACTAATAGTTACATTGATAAATTTGTATCAAGCAAAATGTTTTGATACACGCAAAATAGGAGGAAAAGGTTATGGCATTTGTTATTGGTGATGCTTGTGTAGCATGTGGAGCTTGTGAGGCACAGTGCCCCGTTGGCGCTATCAGCATGGGCGACGGAAAGTTCGAAATCGATGCAGATAAGTGCATCAGCTGCGGTTCCTGCGCAGGTCAGTGCCCCGTTGGTGCTATCGCAGAGGATTAATTTCCGACTTAAAATGCAACCCTGGAAAGGCATTTCAGAAAATGAAATGCCTTTTCTTTTTTTCTGCTTTATTTTTATCATTCTCTTTTGGATTCGCAGGTGCTTCTTTCGGCTGTTTTTGCAACCGTCCTTTGGTCTTTTTCCGTAACAGCTCGTCCATCTTCTGATAATATTCTTCGCTGCGCTGTTCCAGTCTGCGGTCTCTCTCTTCTTCCCGCTCTTCCCTATTGCGGAACTGATAATCCAGTTCTTTGACCATGCTCTCCTTGAGTTCTCTGCACAGTTCCTGATTATTCTCCCTTACTGCTTCACGGATCATCTGCTGCAGTATCCACTGCAGTCTTTTCACCTTCTCCTCCCGGTTTTCGCCTGTCAGCGAGGTCTCCTGCGCCGGTGATGGTACGGTTTTCTTCACTGTTTCATCTACAATTTCAATTGCCATACGCGGTGCGGCAGCTGCTTCTTTTTCTGTCTTTTCCTCCGGTAGCACATCCAGTTTCCCGTCCTTTAAAATCATTTTGATTGCTTTCAACTGTAATCCCCTTTCTTTCATGCTCTTGATCTCTTTGAAGCGTTCTACATCTTCTTTCGTATAATAGCGATGTCCCAATTCGTTACGCTTGATGGGCAGGTGTAGTTCTTCCTCCCAGTAGCGAAGCACATGGCTCTCCACCTTAACCTGTTTTGCCGCATCCGAAATCAATAAATACTCTCCCATAATCTCTCCTTTTCTAAATTGTCAAAATATGAAAATGCGAAATAAAAAAGAGAACAGGTACAGGGGATTTTCCCTTACTTGTTCTCTTTCGTGTTTTATATTCTGTATTCGCAGAATACTTAAAAATCTTTTTTTCTGTCGTTTTCCAGGTTGGCAAACTTGGTATACTCCGGCAGCCATGCCAGCTGTACGGTTCCGATCGGACCGTTTCTCTGCTTGGCAATGATGATCTCTGAGATACCCTTGTCCGGTGAATCATGGTTGTAATAATCATCACGATAGATGAACATTACAACGTCGGCATCCTGCTCGATAGCTCCGGATTCACGCAGGTCAGACAACATAGGTCTGTGATCCGGTCTCTGCTCTACGGCTCGGCTCAGCTGGGACAGAGCCAGCACCGGTACGGATAACTCTCTGGCTACCGCCTTTAAGGAACGGGAAATATCGGAGATCTCCTGCTGTCTGGAGTCGCTGCTTCTGCCGCCGCTGCCTGACATCAACTGTAAGTAGTCGATGATGATCATGGACAGCCCGTTTTCCTGCTTCATTCTCCTGCATTTGGAGCGGAGCTCTGCAATGCTGATACCGGGGGTATCATCGATCATCAGCCTGGACTTACCGATGACACCTGCACTCTCAATTAATCGTTCCCATTCCTGATCATTTAGCTGGCCGGTACGGAGCTTCTGCGCATCCACGCTGGATTCCAGGGAAAACATACGATTGATCAGCTGCTCCTTACTCATTTCCAGACTGAATATGGCTACCGGCAGATTCTGCTTAAAGGCTACATGCTGCGCAATGTTCAGTACAAACGCCGTCTTACCCATGGAAGGACGGGCTGCGATCAACACGAGGTCGGAGGGCTGCATTCCGGCGGTACGATAATCCAGATCAATGAATCCGGTGGCAATACCTGTAACCGTTCCGTGAAGCTTGGATGCCTTCTCGATCTTGTCCATGGCATTCATGACTACCGTACGGATCGGCACGAATTCCTTGACGTTTTTCTTCTGTACGACCTCGTTGATCTTGCTCTCGGTGCTCTCTAAGATCGTGTCCAGGCTTTCCTTGCCACTGTAACAGGTGTTGGCGATCTCTTCATTCGTACGGATCAGGCGTCGCAAGGTAGCCTTCTCCGCCACGATTCCCGCATAGTATTTGATGTTGGCGGAGGTAGGAACCGCTGCGATCAGATTCGTAAGAAAGTCCAGTCCGCTGACTTCAGGCGGCACATCCTCCTTCGACCGCAGTCTGTCCTGCAGGGTTACGAAGTCGATCGGTTTCCCCTCGTTGTTCAACTCCACAATGGTATCAAACACGATGCCGTACTGACGATTGTAGAAATCATCACCCGATATCTGTTCCGTCGCCGCCGCAATGGCTTCCGCATCAATGAACATAGATCCGATCACTGACTGCTCCGCCTCCAGGCTATGGGGCATTATTCTTTTGATTACATTTTCATCCATTGCCGGCATGGGGTCTTCTATGCCTCCGTAACTTTCACCGTCAGCTTCGCTGCCACCTGGGGATGAAGCTTCACTGTCACTTCATAAGAGCCGAAATTCTTCAGACTCTCGGGAAGCTGAATCTTTTTCTTATCGATTTCAATGCCATGCTGCTCCTTGCAGGCAGCTGCGATCTCCTTGGAGGATACGGAACCGAAGGTTCTGCCGCCTTCTCCTGCCTTGATCTTAACCACGACCTGCTTAGTCTCCAGCTCTGCTGCCAGTGCCTTTGCAGCATCCAGGTTCTCCTGTGCTACTTTTTCTTCGTTTGCCTTGTGGAGCTTCAAGTCATTCATATTCTTGGAGGTTGCTTCCACGCCAATCTTTTTCGGTAAAATATAGTTCCTTGCATATCCTTCGCTGGCTTCGATAATATCGCCCTTTTTGCCCAGCTTCTTTTCATCCTGAAGTAAAATAATTTTCATAATAGTAACCTGCCTTTCCTGTCTCTAAATCTCTCCGGATTCCAGCATATCGTCAATGGTATGCTTCAATACGCCGATGGCCTCCGCCAGCCCAACGCCTTCCATCTGGCACGCTGCGGTGTTCATGTGACCGCCGCCACCCATACGCTCCATAATGATCTGTACATTGACTTCATCAATGGATCTGGCGCTGACATAGATCTTGCCCTGATAATCCGTAAGTACAAAACTTGCCTTGATTCCTTTGATATTCAACAGTTCGTTGGCTGCCTGTGCCCCAATGATCGTAGGGCTGGGCAGATCCTCCGCAGTACACAGAGAGATTGCGAAGAACTGTTTGTAAATTTCCGCCTGGCTGACAGCATCTGCCTTTGCCTTGTATTCTGCGGCATCCTCACGGAACAGCTTTCTTACACGGGTCACATCTGCACCATTTCTACGCAGAAATGCTGCCGCTTCAAAAGTGCGGACACCGGTCTTGGTCATAAAGTTGTTGGTATCGATCATGATACCGGAGTACATACAATCCGCCTCTTCCGTACGGATCTTGATATTGTCATAAGTGTACTGCAGGATCTCGGATACCATCTCGCAGGCAGAGGATGCGTAAGGCTCTACATAGGATAATGTGGCATTTTCTATGGTCTCCGTGCCCTGTCTGTGGTGATCCAGAACCACTACGGATTTACAGAAGCGCAGCAGATCCGGGCATTCTGTAATGGACGGCTTATTGACATCCACGACTACCAGTACAGTGTTGCTGCCTGCCATATCAATTGCCTGCTGGCTGGTGATGATCATATCTTCATCATATTCCGGATTATTCTTAAACAGCTCTACCAGGGGCTGAACAGAAGTCGTCGCCTCGTTCAGTACAATATGAGCTTTTCTGCCCAAAGTCTGGGCAATCCGGTAGATGCCCACTGCAGATCCAAAGCTGTCCACATCCGGCATCCGGTGCCCCATAACGATGACACGGTCCTTGCCGGTAATGATCTCCCGAAGGGCGTGGGCTTTTACTCTCGCCTTGACACGGGTATTTTTCTCTACCTGCTGACTCTTGCCGCCGTAGTAGGTAATGCTCTCCGGGGTCTTGATGACCGCCTGGTCGCCGCCACGTCCCAGTGCCAGATCAATGGCAGTACGGGCGAACTCATAATTTTGTGCATAGGTCAGACCATCCAATCCGATACCGATACTGATGGTCACAGCCATCTCGTTGCCAATGTTAACAGTCTTCACTTCTTCCAACAGATCAAAACGGCTCTCCTGCAGCTGTGCTACCGCTTTTTTCCGCATGATCACGAGGTACTTGTCCTTCTCCAGCTTTTTGCTGATGCCGTCCAGGGAAGCGATGTATTTGTTCACCTTACGGTCAATCAGGGCAATCAGCAGGGATCTGCGGACTTCTTCCACGCTCTCCAGCGCTTCCTCATAGTTATCCAGGTAGATCATGCCCACCGTAAGGCTCTGATCATCTACTTCCTGTAATGCAATGTGCAGCGCGGTCTCATCAAACAGATATACCGCGATCAGATAGCCGTTGTATCCTTCCGCATCGATCATGTCGCTGTGCTCCGCCATCTCTTTCAGAGAGATCTTGCGGAACTTTGCCACATATTCACCGCCCTCGTATTCCAGTTCATACTGTGCCTCATCCACACCGGAATCATCCGGTAGCCTGTCCCTGGTAATGGTAGGGAACAAGGATGTGATGGACTTGTTATAGCCCTTCGGCTGATGTACGACATTCTCAAAAGCAATGTTCGTCCAGATCACTTTGCCGGAATCGTCCAAAAGTGCATACGGCAGATCCAGATCCCGTAACAGCTTTCGCTGGATCTGGCCATACTCCGTGGCAAAACTGATCAGCTCGTTCATAATGATGGGCTTATTGTAGAAATACAGCGTCAGCGTAATTGCAAAATAGAAGATTGTAAATCCGAAGGTAAGCAGTCCGGCGCGGAAATCCAGCATGAATACCGCGGCATCAATTGCCAGCAGCAAAAGTCCCAGATACAGGGTGAACTGAATATATGTACGGATTCTTCCCTTCAGTCTGATTCGTTTTTTCATCAAAGAACACCTCTCAATGTTTGCGTTCGACAACTTCTATTATAACAAATAATAAAGCGCTCCGCCACCATATTATTTTGACGAATAGACAATATTCCTCTGTCAAATTTGTGCTTTTTGTCAGCATTTCAGGTTAGAATCGATATTATCTGCATAATTCCCAGAATGCCACCGCACTTGCTGCCGCCACATTCAGGGAATCCACACCTCTTGCCATGGGGATGCAGACCGTATAATCGCAGTCTGCGATGGTGTCCGCTGCCAGGCCTTCCCCTTCCGTACCCAGAATGATTGCAAGCTTTTCCGCTTCATGTAATACCCGGGCATCCGGTGACAGGCTGTCTTCCTTTAACGCCATGGCTGCGGTACGGTATCCCATGCCATGCAGCTTTTCCATAGTGCGATTCGCCCAGTCTTCCGTCCCCAGAAATGTCCAGGGTACCTGAAATACTGTCCCCATGCTGACCCTCGCCGCACGCCGGTACAACGGGTCACTGCAGCCTGCGGTCAGGAGCACTGCATCAATCCCAAGTGCTGCTGCGGAGCGGAAGATTGCTCCTATATTCGTGGGATTCACCACATTTTCCAGGATAGCGATGCGTCTGGCATCCCGGCACAGCTCCTCCATCTTCGGCAAAGCTCTCCGTCGCATGGCACAGAGTACACCCCTGGCCAGTTTAAAACCGGTGATCTGGGAGAGAACCTCATTGGAGGATACATATACCGGAAACTCTGCCGGGAGTTCCAAGTTATGATCTTCTCTTTTTTCCAACACCTTTTGTATCCGCCCCAAAATCTCTCTGCCCTTTTCCGACTCCGCTTCACGCTGTTCCATCAAAAGCGAAAGCGGTTCATATCCTGCAGCCAAGGCACGTAGGATCACATTCGGGCTTTCCGCAATAAACAGCCCCGGTGCCGGTTCATAATACCGAAGCAGCTGCACTTCTTTTCGTTCGTTATAGATTTGCAGCTCCGGGTCCTTCAGATCTGTGATTGATATGAATTTATAATTTTCTGCGTTCATTCTTTTGTTACAACCTTCCGGAATTTATTTTAAACCATTTCGCGTTTCACACCTTTGCAGTATTTCGATGCTTTCCAAGCATTTATTCACTCTGAAATTAATTATTATCATTATATGTTAGTATTACAATATCGTCAAATTTAAACTACAAATGTCATTTTCGAAAAATCATACCTGTCAGTATCTTCATGCAAGACACACAACAAAAAAGACCAACTACCCTTTTGGATAATTGGTCTTTGAAATCACATATTTCCTACAGCTTATTCAGCTACGTAAGGCATAAGTGCTACATGACGTGCTCTCTTGATAGCAACGGTCAGTGCTCTCTGATGCTTTGCACAGGTACCGGTAATACGACGAGGAAGGATCTTACCTCTCTCAGATACATACTTCTTCAGCTTAGCTGTATCCTTGTAATCGATTACGTTATCTTTACCGCAGAATACGCAAACTTTCTTTCTTCTGCGCATACCGCCTTTTTTTCTCATCGGAGAATCGGTCTTCTCAGTCTTATTAAAAGCCATTATTATTACCTCCTATCGGAATCTGTCAGGGCAGAGGCGGGTGTCAGCTCCGCTTGTCACTGAAACTTAGTTAAAGGGTAATTCTTCATCGATGCCGTCAGGGATGTTCATAAAACCATCACCGGCTCCGGAAGGAGCGGGGGCATTATTACCACCACCAAAACCAGCGTTCTGGTATCCACCGTCATTATTGCCGGCAGACGCATTCTTGCTCTCTGCGAACTCTACGTTCTCAACCACTACATCAGTAGTGTACACACGCTGTCCATCCTTATTGGTATAACTGCCGGTCTGGATACGTCCTTCCACAACGAACTTTGTTCCCTTGTGGCCATATCTCTCGATAAACTCACCAGTCTTACCAAACGCTACACAGTTAATAAAATCAGCATCCGGCTCGCCATCACGCTTAAATCTTCTATCTACTGCAATGGAAAAACGAGCAATCGCTGTTGCGGTAGCTCCCTGAGAATATCTTACCTCAGGATCCCTTGTTAAACGTCCCATAAGAATTACTTTATTCATATTTCGCTTCTCGCTTTCTGTTTATGCCTCGTCCTGTCTAACGCATAAGTATCTGATCACGTTGTCCATGATACGAACACGGCTCTCGATCTCTGCAGGAACAGTGCTCTCAGCTTCGAATCTGATGAAGTAGTAGAAAGCTTCTTTCATCTTCTGAACTTCGTAAGCAAGCTTCTTCTTGCCCCACTCGTCCACTTCTGTGATGTTGCCGCCGAATCTCTCAACCAGTGCCTTGCACTTGTCAACAACGGCTGCTCTCTCATCATCCTCGATCTTAGCGCTAACAACAACGGCTAATTCGTACTTGTTCATGTTAGTTACCTCCTTTTGGTCTCTGGCCCATATTTCACATATGAGCAAGGAATAAAGTGTCTCACGAAGAACCATATTACCATATCCCCGTGCATTTTTCAAGCTTTTTCAATGATTTCTTTCACATTTTTTTCTAATAATTTCCGTGCGATCATAATCTGGTGACCGCAGCCAAGACATTTCAGTCGGAAGTCCGCTCCCACGCGAAGTACTTCCCATTCTCTGCTGCCACAAGGATGTTGTTTTTTCAGTTTCAATACATCTCCCACATTAATATCCATAACACTCTTCCTCGTCTCTCTTGTCTGTATGTCCACTCCTGTGCCGGCACTTCGCAGCCGGTACCTGTAACCTTGTTCCTATAAGGATGTCGGGGTCAAAAGCCCCCCGACTTTGATACCTACGGATTGCTTCGTGCTACGCACTCCCTCGTCTCCGCTCCGCTTCGGTCCGTGCTAAACATGTGCCACTGGCACATAGCACCCTACCCAATATTCGCATATCGTGGGATTATCATCCTATAAGTTGTCCGCCATAAAATCCTTCACTATTCCAAAGGCTTCTCTCAGCAGATTATTCGGTACTGTGAGCGGATAAGTTCCGGCTGACAGTCCTTCCACATGCAGATATCCCTGCTTCTTCGCAATGGCAAGAGCCCGGAACATATGAAAATTGTTGGTGACAACGACTACACTGTCCTCCGATTTATTCAGCAGTTCTCCACTGTAGATCAGATTCTGTGTCGTATTCGTGGAAGTATCCTCCGTAAGTATCCTCTCCGGATCGATTCCGGCATCCGCAAGATATCCTTTCATCCCCTCCGCTTCGCTGACAGGCTCGTTATAGCCCTGTCCGCCGGACACGATGACTTTGGTCTCCGAATTGGCATTCAGGTATTCTATGGCTTTATCCAGGCGTTTTTGGAGTACATAGCTGGGACCGGTAGTCTTCCACTGGGCTCCCAGTATGATGACGTAGTCCGCTCCCGCCTCTGCTTTCGCACCGAACTGCCCGAAGATCATTCCTTCTAATATAAGAAGCAACAGCATTCCAGCTGCCACCAGCCCGCGGAACGTCATACGGATCCAGCGCGGGATTCTCTCCTGCACGGATTTATGAGTCAGTATCCAGCCCCACGCAGCACAAAATGCGGCGATCACTCCCCAGATCAGGAAAAAATAACTGCCAAAGCTGACGAACAGACCAATTCCAATGCAGTACAGCAGACTCAGCACCGCCAGAACATACAACAGATATGCCCCATAGTGCTTCTGTCCCACACCCCTGCCACGTGGGTCCAGATAGATCACCTTTTTACTTTTTTCCACCGGAATCAAGCGGTTCCTCTTCATACATCCTCCAATCTTTCCCTATGGCTTATTGTAGCATATTTTGCTCGCCGGGCTCAATACCACATAGTTTAGGGTTTTCTTAATTTTTTAAAAATTTTTCTTTTACCGGTGCCGGCTGACTTGTACACCGCGGGAAAATGTGATGTAATTAAGTTAGTATGATACTTTAGAAAAGAAGGATTTTATTGTGGATCCTAATCGGTACAATTTACGCCAGCCTGCAGCCGGTACTGAAACAGTATTTTCATAATTCTCATTAGGAAAAGGAGGAATAATTTATGGAAAATTTGGAGGAACAGATCAAAGAATTGCA
>OKRU01002508.1_pt1 | contig 16344 bp, 13 predicted proteins | sample 1601131 | NCBI WGS metagenome assembly OKRU01 (sample SAMEA3541558, study PRJEB24748) | human gut metagenome | biome: human gut; feature: human-associated habitat; material: faeces | place: China | collected 2012
CGCAAAGATATGTCGGCTAACAACTTATGTCAAGGCGGAAAATAGAATGGTTACATTGTCTGACTAGGTTCTTATATCTTAGCAAGCTGTTTGTTGCTTTAATTGCTACTTTAATTTTATATATAGTAAATAATAAAAAACTAAGTAATTTATTAAGAAAAGCATTGTTAGATAGTTTGGTCGCGGCTTGCTTGTGTAATATAGTTTAAAACTTGAATGAATTTATCGATTTCTCCTCTATGATAAACATCATGTATACCTCGTAACACGGCAAGTTTCCAATGATTTTTTCCATATAAATGATAAGCTTCCATTAAAAGAGGTAACGAAGTTATAATTTCATTTTCATTATTATATTTTCCTACAAAGCACTCTTGTAAAAATGAAATAATAGCATTCTGTAAGCGGAATTCGCTGTTTATTCCTTTTAGATGGCTACGAAGTTTTTCAACCATTGTATAATTAGTAAACGCTGTCTCATCTATGTCAAGAAATACACATAACGATTTTTCGTGTATTTTTATTGTAGCTTGCAAGAATATTTCTTTCCTAGTTGGAGGAATAAAATAATAGGGATGAATAAAATTGATATAAGGTTGAGCTTTTTTGGCTCGATTACATGCCGAACATACAGGAACGAGATTTTGACGAAACATAGACAATGCCGGATATTTTGATTTAGGCATATAATGATCTAATGTTAAGTCTTGTGCAATTCCGCATAATGGACATAGTCGCACTCCCTCCATCAATTCTTCTCGAATGTAGTAATACTCCCCATAAGTAAATACATTCCTTTGATTGTCCATTTTATTGGTTGTTTTCTCATAGGCATCGTGTATTTTTGTTGCTGTTAGTTTGGGAATGGAATTATGTTCTTTATCAGAAACGTGTCCTGCTTGGTTATCATAATTGTCATATAATCTTAGCAATGCATCCTTGTCCGTTATTGGTACATCGCCGTTGTTTATCATCTTATCAAGATCTTGTTTAGCCTTATTGATATTTGGTTTGTGTATTTTCCACATGATTAATTGTTGTCTTTTAAATATCTGCTGATGATATAATGAACTCCTTGACTGCTTATTGAGTTCATCATGAATTTTTTTACAGACTTGACAGCTGCTGTTGCATCTTCCATTTTTGCACACTGAAGCATTGTATAGATTTTATCAAGTGTTTTAAAGAAATAAATCCTATCAGTATTAAGTCCAAATACTTCGGAGGATATTTCTCCTATATCTCCTCCAAATGTTTCTATAAGTGGCTTGTTGAAATGTATATTGCCTTGCATACGAGAAACAATCCGTACGTTGTTTGACATAAGTTCCTGGAGAATGACAGGGGAATGGGTTGCAACCAACATTACAGATTTCCTTTTTCTTAGAATTTTTTTGATGGCATGCATCATGAATGATAAGAGTGGACTTTGCAGATGATTCTCTGGTTCGTCAAACATTAGAAGTGCATTTCTTTCACAATAGGCTATAATATGAAATATAGTATGGATAAAAAATTTGTGACCAGTACTGAGGCTATTATATGTTTGGTGCCATAAATCTTCTCCTTGAATCCAGTATGCTTCTAATGTTCTTATTGGATTATAAATCTCTGGAAATAAATATTTTATTTCTTCTCTTAGTTCATTCCATTCATTTCGCTTATCTTTATTGTGGTCTATTTCATTATAAGCACATAAACTTTCATCTGAAAGTTTACTTGGGTCTTTTAATATTACTTTTTCTGAACGTATTTGGTATGCTGTTTTTTTTTCTTGCTGTTTTATTTCCTGTTCTTGTTCTGTGTATTTTTCTACCATTGCATTGGCCTCTTTGGCAACATCCCTTAATCCGCAGAAAATAAATCTGCCTTTTCTTTTTTCGATATTCTGTGCCCAAAGTTTCAGGTCGGTTTTGCTATTGGCTCCTGGTAAAGTGAAATTATCAAAAGGAGTATAACTGAATATCATTAACTGAGAGATGCCTAAATCTTTGGGCTCAATAGTGCCGATTGAATCTTCCAATAAAAATCTATTACTTGGATTTGTGTATAGCAGAGAAGCTAGTTTATATAAAGCTGTACTTTTCCCACTACCATTTTTCCCAATAAATGCAATAACAGGATCTTGTATGTCATTTGCATCTTGAGCCATTGATTTAAATTTTAGGCTCAACGTGTCTGCCGAGTCTGTATATTTTATTTTGATTTCTTTGTTTTCAAGTGAATAATTATTGCCTTCCATTAAAAGTAGACGACGTCCTTCGTGTAGTTCAAAACTTTCCATATTTCCTCCTCTTAAGAGTGACGTATTAAAGCATTCGTCATTTTTGGCTAAAAGGTACCATTCATCCTTTTCACTTAATATAAGACGTAATGATTGTATGAAAGATATTCTTTCCCTTTCTGTGAGATAAAGATTAAGTGCTTTATACATATCTATAGAGAAGGAAAGTGAGCAAAAATTATTGGGAAGTTTCTCAAATATTAACTTCGGAAATAATCTTCGAAGCAGTTGGCTATCTTCTGTGGTTTGGCCATATCGCATTATTCTTATTGTGCCTAGATATTCTGTTTTCCCTTTTGTTAGCTTGGGAGTTGCATGTATATGGTATAATGTCCTATAGTAAAAATCATTCCAGTCATCTTCTTCTAAAAGAAAGTCAACATCTGGTTGAGTGTAAAATGTGGCATCTTGAAAACATTTGTCGATAATTTTAAATTTAAGCATTTGTGGATTCATATAGAAAATTTTTACTTGTTGTCTGTAATGATGCTGTTGTAGTTTTCTTTGACTTTTATTATATGTAATTCAATTCTTGGTATACGATTGCATAGAGAGTCTGGGTTACCTCAATATAGCAGTTCTTTTATCAAACATTCTCATGAAAAAAATAGAATATTTTTGAATTGGACAAAAAGTAATATCAAATGAATCGTTTCTTTACCACTGGATAGTTTTGAAGTCTTTCAAGAATTTACCTGACACTGGATTTTTTCCATCTTCAGTATATGTGAAGATAGGTTCACATACTCTTGCGGCTCCATCTTCGCATGAGAGAGGAGGTGTTATGCCTATACTCTTGTTTCTAAGTCTTATCCGAAAGGGATTTTCGTCTGTTATCCAACCTGTATCCACGCTGTTTACATAGATATCTATTTTTTGGTAATCCTCTGCTATGGTTCTGGTCAGCATATTCAGTGCTGCTTTTGCCATATTGGTATGAGGATGAAACCCATTTTTATGTGGTTTGGAAAATCGTCCTTCCATAGAAGAAACATTGATGATGAATTTATGTTGGAATGGTGAATGTTTCATTAGCTCTGCGAATTTGGAGCAGAACAGGAATGGGGCTGTTACATTGATGAGTTGTACCTCTAGCATTTCTTTGGTAGACACATCCCATGCTTTTGATATCCAGCTATTGTAGTGCCTTAAGTCCATTTGTAATCCTTCTTCGTCAAGTATGCCTGACGGAAAAAATCTAGTGAGTCGGCTGGGGTTTTTGGATGGAGTGTATAAATAATGAGTGAAATTGACTAGCCTTTTCTTTTCCGTATCAGGAAGAAAGGTCTCTTCACCTTTCTCCAGGTCTTTTAGATATAAGTAATACTCTTTCGGTCTGGAAATAGTCTGAGCTGCATTGTTTATCAAGATATCGAGATAGTTAAATCTCTCATACATCCACTTTATCATTTTTTCTACTTCCCGGATGTCTCTGAAATCAATGCCATATATATACAATTGATCAGCCCATTCGTTGTAATCCTCCATCTCTCCGTACCTTTGTGCGGCGTCTACGGGGAAACGGGTAGTAATGATAACTTGTGCTCCTTTTCTGAGCAAGGAAAGAGCGGTCTGGAATCCAATTTTGATTCGTCCACCAGTAACTAGTGCTACCCTTCCTTTTAAAGAAGAGTTTGAACGTAAGAGTTTCTCCTGATATTCCCTGTTGAGTTCAGCACATTTTTCACATATAGGAGTTTGCTTGGCAATCTCCTCAGCGGTTAATGGAGAATGGCACATATAGCACCTTCTGAAAAAACCTGTGGTTAAATCTGTTTTTTCTTTCATTGATCAATGTGATGATACATTACAAAGATAGTGAAAACTTTGGAAAAATTGTCTGTTATTTCCTTAAGTTGTTGTATAAATTGATTGCATGTACGGTATTTATTGTGAGATGTTTCGGCAGTTTGTTGATATTGAACCATTTCTGTTCTGAATGTTTGTCAGCTTCCATATTCTGTGCATCATAGTTATCACATTGTATTAGAAAAAATATTGAAATCCAGTGAGTTGTCTGATTTTGGAGAATGTAATCATAATATCCGATAAACAAGGTGTGACGGCAATCCAGATTTGTTTCCTCTTTGATTTCCCGGATAATGGCATTCTCGGCAGTCTCTCCATATTCGATAGCACCTCCTGGCAATGACCAACATTCCGCTTCCGGTTCTTTTCTTCTTTTTTGAAGCAGAATTTCTCCTTGTTCATTAAGTATTATTCCTCCAGTACCGATACCGATAAAATCTTTGCCTCGTTGCATATATTGATTAGTTATTTTGTTTGAATCGCTGTGTCCATCCAATCCGTCTTATGTTGTCCAGCCATTCATACACGTCCCATGAAGAATGTTTGTGTATCTCAATATCTCCATCTTCTTTCTCTTTCTCCAATGCAAGTGCGATGAGTGCATATTCCTCTTCTATGCTGGTACTGAATATTCCTTTGTCATCCGTATTGATGGAAATGGAAATGGAGTGGGGGTCTGCATCCTCCTTGTACAACCCTTTTTTGTAAAGTTTGATGATGGGATGTTGCATATATCGCCCGATTCTTCCGATAAACAAGTTAGAAGTGATGTTGGCTTCAATGCAGAGATGTTTGTGGGCGATTTGCTTTCTCATGCCCTCTTGGATATTCTCAATGAGGTTAACTAGTGCTGGCGTAATCACCTTCTCATATCGTTGTGCCCCTCTTCTTCTTACATTTGCATCATATTGGTACAAATGGTACAAATAGAAAGCAATCTTGTGTTTTCGTGCCAGGTTGGCGTTTTCGTTTCTGTGGAGTGCCGAGTGGAGCCAGGATGATTGCATTTCCTGCGTATTGATGAGACTGGTCAGGTAATTCAGGTCCTTGGCATAATACTCCGGGTCGTCTCCCCTCAGTAGCCATGATTGGCGGTACACGTTGATGTCACGTCCTTTCAGCAGTTCTTCATTTCCTTCAATGGGAAGATGCAGATTGTCCAGATAGATTTCATCGTAGAACTGTGAGAAAGTCTTTTCCAGTTCCAGTACGATGTCAGTAGGCATGTTTATTCCAAGTTCCCTGGCTTTATAGTGCATCCACATGGCATTGTCCATCCAGTTTTGCTTGGTCATGACAATGCGGTTGTTTCTGGATTTGTAATATTTCTTCACGTCGATGCCCAGTGCCAGTGCATGTCCCATCCGGTCATTCCCATTCAAGTTCAGGAATAAGATAGCTTCATCTATGGCCCTTAGTCCATCTGTGATATCCCAGAAGTCTTCTCCTACATGATATGTGAATCCTAGATTGCATTGGTTTTGCTCTTTCAGAAACCTGAACACTGGTCCGAATACTTCCGGTCGACAATACAGCTCCGAGTTAGCCGCATCGACTCCCGCAATCCTGTTTGCACTGTCCTGCTGTTTCAGGGCTCCCAGAATGGCCTGTGCCTGCGTTTTTATTTTTTTCCGCAGATAAGAGTGCCTGTATTTGATAACTCCCAAAAAGTCATCGGCTATCGTTTCCTCATTTTCATCTTTCAGCTTGATAAAATGTATGATATAGTAATACTTGTCCTTTAAGTCTTCGCATTGTGGCCCCGTAACTTCTTTTATCAACTTGTCACTCTCTTGGATTGTTTGTACAAGTTCTTGGGAGGTCGATTTAGGGGAGATTCTACATTCCAGGTATTTCAGTCCCTTTTCTGCGAAAGCCGAGTGTACAGCCATGGGGATGATCATTTTCTGATACTCCGGGTAGTTTTGTGTAAACAGCTCTTTCCGGTGTTCATAGTCCGCAAAATTATTGAATCCTTCCAGGTCGTTGAGTTGGATCAGTTCTTTTCGTATTTGCGTTTTCTGAAGCAGGTAGATATAGAAAAGCATAGTTTCCTCGTATGAGGCTTCCCCGCTGTATATTCGGAAAAACATCTTGTACATCAGCTTTCGCTCTCCCGACATGACGAATGCACTGGGGTTGCATATATTTTGATATTTCGGCAGTTCGATGGCGTAATCTAAAGCCATCATGTCACTGATAGATTTGTCAACGGACATCCTTTTGCCGGTTCTCTCCGTATTGATACTATGTGACAGGTTTTCAAAAGTATCAGTTTGAAAGTCTTGTTCACACTGTAAGATTCTGTATAAATCCGCTTTTGTCTGTTTTATGTCTAAACTGTTTGTGTCTTTGGTAATTTGGAAAAGATAATACCGTATGGCACACGCCTTGACTGTTTTCAGATGGAATGAGTCCCATCTTTCCATGTCTTTGGTGCTAATTCGGTATGAAAGGCATTTTTCGAGCTTCTGGAAGTCTTTGCGGCGGTTGTTGATGTGATTCATCAGGCACAGCCAATTGAGTTCATAGTTGAGCGAAGACCCTCTCAGGTGGAAGTGTAAGTCTGTTACCCCTTTTTTTATGATAGAATTGATACAGGCATTATCATGTCCAATGGTGATGTTCCAGTCGAATCTGCTTCTTCGCATATGTAACGATACATCTTTTTCAGCTAGAAAAGCGGTGATAAACAAAGTTTCACTTAAGAAATGGCTGAGCATTCTCCAACGTAGCAGTTGGGTGTACCGACATACCGGAATGTTACTGTTTTCCGTTAGTACTTCCTTGGTAAAGTGCAGCAGAATATTAAACAGATTCTTATGTGGTTGGTTGGTAATTTCCGAAGGAGAATATAGCCATTTGTCTTGCCATAGCCTGTAGAGTTCACACACTTGGTCTATGGTATAACATTTGTTTTCTATCATGAATTTCTGGCAGAACATTTGTTCGTCTATTACAAGTCCTGATTTGGTTGGAGTGGATTGTAACAAGGTATTGATAATCTCGTTTGGATTAATCTGACTGAACAAAGTTTTGATAGTAGCACGAATGTTATCCATTATTCTAACGACATTGTTGAACTAAATAGTCTATTAAATACGTTTCTGTTTTCGTCGTTGTTTTCGTCGTTGTTTTCGTCGCTGTTTTTGAGATCTTTAAGGTTTTCATCCAGAAAGTCTCTGACGGCATTGAAGAATTCAAATGAGATGTTGTTTTCATTGTGTATGATGATTTTGAAGTTTCCCAGTGCATTGAAGATTTCTTTCAATACCGAGATATTGTCGCTGCTTCCGTCTTTACGTCTGAGTTCTAGCAGGAAAGCAATTTGCTGAATCAGTTCTACGTTTCGGATATGAATCTTGTATCTTAGTTTTTGTTCATATTCTTGTGCTATTTTTTCATTCCATTCCTTAATGTCGTGAAAACATTCATTGTATGCATTGTCCACTGTGGTGCGTTGCTCTTCTTTTATCGAGATTCCAGTTTCTCTACATATATCTTCTAGTGTTTTTCCTTCATTTATATAGATTAGCATGTTTTTTTGTGTAGGAATTTTTTGTACTTTCAGTACCCTAAGTACGTCTAGAAATTCTCCGATGCATATATATTTCAGGATATTTGTATATAATCCGTTGGGAGATGTACCCTTGTGCCATTTTGATGCTGGATTATAAGTTTCATATCTCCGATAGGTTCTTTCCACATTCAAAAGGTTATAGAAGATGGAAAGTACGTCAAAGCAAAGATATTTTCTGCTTGATGTTACTTTGAATTTATAGTAAATTGCTTTTTGTGTTCTGAAGTTTTTGGATTGCTCAAAAAGAATAATATTATCTTTAGTGTCTTTAATGTTTTCTTTATTACTATCCTTAGAATCTTTAATTTCTTTAATGTTTTTTGCATCAGCAACATACGCACCTGTCAGCATGAAAAATTCTACATTTTTCTGTCCTAAAGCGTAATTGAGTTTGTTGTTATTTTCATTGTCTGCATGTTGAGTTCCGTCTGTTTGAGAAGGGGAAGAATATTCTTTTATCAATTCGCTTATGGGATGTGCACTAATAATTCTGTTACTTCGTGAGATGATGTTCTTTTCATCTGGAGCTACATCAATGTATTGAGAGTTTAGGAAGCTGCCGTTGAGGATATCTTCATATTCCGTTTGGTTGAATGGTAGCGGGTCCCGGTTGACAATGGTAAGTTCTTCTTTTTCTTCTTTGGTCTGATATTCAGTAGAATAGTTTACGTTTCTATAGCTTTCATACAGTTTGAACGAGTAGAAAGTCTTGACGGCAAACAATAGTTTCATGTCGTAATCATCATAACAGACCTTTTCCAGCCAGCTCAAATAAGCCATCACGTCCCCTAAAGAGATGTTATACATTATGTTGTTGGGGGTGATAATATTTTTTATTTCTTTGTCTATATTATTGTCGTTGCTGGTTGCTTCCTTGAACTGTTGGTTCAACAGTTGTATGGCCGTTTTGTTGAGGTCGATGGTATCTCTTATTTTCCGCAGTCGTTGGATGATTTGCTGCCCCTGTTCATCCAGATTGTTTTTACACCAGATATTCTCAAAATATTGTTTGAAGAAAGTCAGATTATTATTGGCTTCCGTATGCGTTGGTGCGTCGTCCAGTTTATATAGTAGTGTGGTCAGATTCAGTAACTCTCTTAGGTTTCGGGGAACAATATAGCTTGTTTTCTGAGGTGTATTGTAGAATAAGATTCTGAATTTCTGGTAAATCAAGTTCAGAATCTGGTATTTCAATATATCTTCATCTGATTCCTCTATTTTTATCTGCTTACCCTGTTTGTTTAGTTTATATACTGTCATTCTTTTATTCAGGACTTTTTCTATGTCTGGCAGGTAGATGCGTTGATTCATCGGAAACAGTTTCACCATGTAGCGTTCCACAATTTCATTGATGGTTTCTTTGTAATTGCTATTGATTTCATGGCTGTCACGTTCCTGTTTTAACAACACCTTGAACTCATTGAAATAGTTGATGCGGATTACATTGGCCAGCTGTCCCATTTTCACAGCCATGAGGATGATAAGGTCCGGATGTGAAAGGTACTTTCTTATCTGTTCAATCATGATATACGCATTGCTCATATTGAGGTCAATATCGTCAATCGATAATACTAGTTTTAGATTACGCGATGACGTATTTTCTTTCATATATGACAAATAATTATTAATTAGCGTATTGATATCGTGTTTGATGTCAATCACAGATGTCAGGTCGTGAATATCCTGTAAAGCATCCTGATACTCTGTTCTGTGCCTTGCTTCCGTTAGCAAGGTCAGATGCTCCTTCACATCCTGAAAAATATTGATGATTTTGCCGTATTTATTATTGTAAAAGTGAGGATCCTGTTGCTTGATAATCTCTAGCATCTTTTTATATAACGTGCCGATAAATAGTTCCAGGATGTTGTGTTTGTTATCAAAAAGAGTAGGGTCAATGGTACCGCAGTTTGAGAATGTATATTCGGCAAACGTATCTATAACATCTTGATAGTGTTCGTTTGTTTCTCTTCTGATTTTTTCTCTCTTTTCTTCTAATATAAAGCTTTCTTTTTTATTTTCATTTGTATTGTCCTTATTTTCTCCTTTTGGTTCTGAACTGACATCGTTATCTTTCTTTGCAGGAACCGCTTCAAAGATACTGCTTATTGTATTGTTATAGTTGTTTTTATGCGTAATGATGTCATTCACTGTCAGCATGCACGATGTCTTTCCCGAGCCTCTGTCTCCAATGAATACAAAGATGTTATTGTAAGACTGCTGTTTGGTAAAGTTTGCATTATCCGATTGGTTTTGGGAGTCATCCGGTGATTGTACTACGAAATCCGCAATGCATTCCAATGCCTTTTTGTATTGCTCAAAGAAAATAGAGTTCTTGATATCTTTTCTATCATTGAAAGACTCTATTTTAGGTCTCGTTTCTTCTCCTAAAACGAATTTGAATGTCTTGGTATTTTCCATAGCTGTTATAATGTTTTAATAAAAATGTTTGTATGCAATGACTACTTCCAGAATTTGAGTTTCGGCATATCTTCTCCCTTCCCTGCATAGAATGAGAAAAGCAAGGAATGATGCAACTGAAATCACAAGATAAATGACATTATTTCCTTTAAATTCCCAAGCTATTATTCCCCCTACAAAGGCTAGTGTGGAAGAAAAAATAAGGCCTTCGCAGACTGCCTGCATTACCCAGTAACGATTGAGGAAAGCAACCGTTTCCTTTGCTTCCGGTCTGTTTCTCAAAAAAGACCACATTTCCGTATAAAAATAGCTTTTTTCACTTTCCAGCAGAGTGTTGCGCGGAAATTGCTTATTTGGCTCTAATCCTTTGTTTACATATTGGATTGCTTTGTCGAAACATTCCACGAAACTGTCTGGCGTTCTCAGAAGTTTTTGTATCCAGTTGAATCTCCTTTGAAGCTTTTGTATCCAATTAAATTTTTTCAGAAGCTTAGTGCATCCTCTGGTAATCTGAAAATATTTGAGTCGTATCCATTTTCCGTAAGAAAAAGATATCACTCCGCATAAATATATGAGGATGATGGATATCAATACGTTGGTAGTTGTAGACCCGAAAGGTTTCAGTTCATCAAATTGCCATAGGAAGTAGCAACTTATGCCATAAGTAGCAGCTCCTGAGACAAAAAAAGAAAAATCAAAGAAGCTGAATGCTTCCGAGATTTTATCAATGATTTTTTGAAAATTTGCTTCCATCGTTATATTTCTTATGTGTTTGTTCTTTTCATTAGTTTTCCGTGTCTTGTTATGATATTTTTATATATCCAAAAGACTATTCTTTGATTTGTCAGCGTGCACATAAAATGCATGCTGACTTTGTTTGATTTAGTCTCTTCTGAAAATATCGCGTGTATAAACTTTTTCCTTTACGTCATCCAGGCACGCATCGTAGCGGTTGGCAATGATGGCGTTGCTCTGCTTCTTGAAATCCTCCAGGTTGTTCACCACCTTTGAGCCGAAGAACGTAGTACCGTCTTCCAAAGTCGGTTCATAGATGATGACCGTGGCACCCTTCGCTTTGATACGCTTCATTACCCCCTGGATACTGCTCTGGCGGAAATTGTCGCTGTTCGACTTCATGGTCAGGCGATATACCCCGATGACACACACCTTCTCCGCTTCCGGACTGTAATCCCCGCGGTTGTAATAATCGTAGTATCCCGCTTTCTTCAACACCTGGTCAGCAATGAAATCCTTACGCGTACGGTTGCTCTCCACAATGGCCTGAATCAGGTTTTCCGGCACATCCTGGTAGTTGGCCAACAGCTGCTTGGTATCCTTCGGCAGACAGTAGCCCCCGTAACCAAAAGAAGGATTGTTATAATGCGAACCGATGCGCGGGTCCAGACATATACCCTGAATGATGGCCTGTGTGTCCAGTCCTTTCACCTCCGCATACGTATCCAGTTCATTGAAGTAGCTTACACGCAATGCCAGGTAGGTATTGGCAAACAGCTTCACTGCTTCTGCCTCTTTCAGCCCCATGAACAGTGTATCGATGTCCGGTTTCAAGGCACCTTCCTGCAGCAGCGCCGCAAACTCGTGTGCCTTTTCCTCCAGATGTTCCCCGGCAATCGCCTGAATAGCCGCGTTCTCCTCGTCACGTCCGTTAATCAGTTTCGGGAAGCCCACGATGATACGGCTGGGGTAGAGGTTGTCATACAATGCCTTGCTTTCGCGCAAGAACTCCGGCGAGAACAGCAGGTTGAATTTCTTTCCGGCAAGGGCAGGAGTGGAGCGGAACTTCTCTGCATACTTTACGTACAGGCTGCGGCAGTAACCCACCGGAATGGTACTCTTAATCACCATTACCGCATCCGGGTTCACTTCCAGTATCAGGTCAATCACCTCTTCTACATGCGACGTATCAAAATAATTCTTCACCGGGTCGTAGTTGGTGGGAGCAGCAATCACTACAAAGTCCGCATTTTGGTAAGCCGAAGCTCCGTCCAGTGTAGCGGTCAGGTTCAGTTCCTTTTCCGCTAAATACTTTTCGATGTACTCATCCTGAATCGGGCTGATATGGTGATTGATTTTCTCCACCTTTTCAGGAAGCACATCTACTGCTGTTACCTGATGATGCTGGGCCAGCAAAGTGGCTATGGATAAACCTACGTAGCCTGTGCCGGCTACTGCGATGGTATAATTTTTCATGTGATATAAATGTGATTTAGTTAGTTGCTTTTCTATCGGGTAGTTTCAATTATACAATGTCGTTAATAAACTCCTTGAATGACTGGCATTTCTCCGACCCCATTAAATACAGATAATCCTTTCTGGTCAATGTAGAAGTAATAGCATGCGCATCACTAGCATGTTTCCCATATTGCATTTTCTCCAGTTGGTAAATATCATTCAGTAGTTTAGCCGGATGATAGACCGAGATTTCTGGATCTTGAGTGATGTCTGTACCTAATTGCGCTTTTATCAGTTCAGGAGTAAGTCTTGAATTTATTCTTTGCAGGTAATCCTACATACCTAAGAACCAGGCTTCCACCTCCATGATGGCAAAGTGCGATTTCATCACTTTGTCAAGTCCTTTTCTACAGATAATATCGTTTCGTGTGTTTTTGAACTTTTCATTTACTTTGGGATCAATCTGCCGGTTTTTCACGCAGGCGTGATAATCATCACAATACATGTCATTTAGTCCCACAATCAGCTGATACCCATTGTTCAGAAGGCATGGAGCCTCTTTCAGCATCTTGCTCATCACGGTCTGGTCATTGCCCACATTGTAGATAAGATAGAAGTTCTCACTGTCTCTTGTTCCATAAGGATAAGGAACACTGTTCGCCTGACTGCCCTTGAACTGATAACACTCCAGTCCTAACTTCTGTGCGTCATATTCATACCATGCACACAGGAAATCCCGGACAAAGATGTACTCAGTCTGTCCTTCCACGAAAACCGCAATCTTTCTAACGTTCATCTTTCATTTTATTTAGCTTGTGTATGGCGTGAAATGTAGTCCGACGAGAAGAAGTCAAAATTGCTGAGACCTGTAAATTTGAAATCTTCAAATAAATTAGGATTGTTGGTAATGTTTAGCGGTATCACTTTTTCACCTTTCCGTTCCAGAATATTCCAGTACTGCAGGTCTACAATATCCATCAGGAACGTGTCATTCGAACTGGCTAACAGTTGAATACCCCGTTCGCGGCAGAAATCAAACAATAGTTTCCCCAGTTTGACCGTACGGTCGTAGTCCAGCCCTTCACCCAAATCATCAATCAGCCAGAGCGAGGGTTTGTTCTGTACTGAAAGATACTCCATTTGAATCAGCAGACTAATGGCTCTGCACATCCCTTTCGATAGCGAAGAGATAAGAAGATTGTCTTTCACATCTTTTTCTTTAAAGATAACCAGCTTGACCGATTTCACCAGGTCGAGGGTTCGTATTGCTTCCAGATGATAGTCAAGCTTCTGAGCCTGTTCAATGATATTCTGTATAGACTTCTTGGAGAGAGCCTTCACCATGGTGTATAAATCATCTTTATGTACTGGCGACAGAAATGAATTGGTTTGATTTTCCTGATCCGCGTCAATCTCATTGAAACGCTGCCCGTACACATTTTCCGCCCAGGTGATAATCTTTTCAAAATAGGGATATTGAACGGTATCTCTTCTCACATGAAGTGTCAGTTTGTCCGCTGGAGGATTGATGGAATCTCCGTTAAGCAGCGTTGTCTCCTCGTTTCTCGTCAGCAAAGTCATCCCGTTGATGGTCAGCGACTCTTCCGTAATGCTTCTTAAGTGATATGTAAAATGATATTCTATTACATCTTCTCCATCCCTGAAAGTCAGCGTCGTAGAAAAAAAATATCTTGGTGTAAACGGCATATCTTGTTTCAGGATAAGATTAGACATTTTGTAGATAGCCTCGATGACCTTCGATTTGCCTACCGCATTTTTTCCTACCAGCAGGTTCACTGCTTTTAGAGGAATAGCCTGAGTCAATGCCCAGGTAGATTCTTTATAAGCGAAATGAGTGAGTTCCATTTTTTTATTTTCCACGATTATCTACAAAAGTAATAAAATTATTTTCAGTAGCTCTATTTTTATCCCAGTTCTTTAAAAATTTAGTTTATACGCAATCATTCCAATCCATTCGTGCATGAGTCGCATCCATTCGTCCATCACATGAAAGTCCGGAATCCACGACTGCCACGTCCATTTTCGCGACAAGTTCACGTCCGTGGCATAATACGCCGGATAGAAATCCAGCTTCCGGCAGCTCAGCAGCGTCCGTCGCATGTAGATGGCCGAGTTCACCACGATGGTATTCTCACTGCGCATGTCCGGCACTAATTTCAGCGAATAGTCAATGTTCTGAAACGTGTTCAGCGCCTCCGGCTCGATGATGACATCCTTCCGGTTCACGCCCCACACCCTTTCTAACTGGTCCAGATACACCTCCACGTTACCGTCCTTACACGAAGCCCCGTCGCCTGTCACCACTAATTTCTCCACTTTCCCTAATTTGTACAGCTCAATGGCATCCACCTGCCGGTCCGCTGCAAACCCGTAGTCCGTCCGTTCACGCCACTTGTCGTAGCCCGTAAACCCACCCGGCAGTAACGCATACTTGTAGTGCCCGATGGCATTAAAATCCGTGATGTAGGGCTTTACGTAAGCCGAAAGGCAAAGCCCGTAGAAATACCCGTTCGAGAAAAACAGGAACAGCACCATGGCTGCCGAGAAACAGCCGATGCGGATTTTCCGTTTGGCGGTGAAGCAGGCAAAGCCTAATAGGATGAGGATATAAAGCCAGGGACTGGCTGTGCAGGCAAATAGTCTGGATAGGATGTAAAACATGAGTGATAGATAATATTATTTAATGACTCTTTTTCTGATAAGTTGTGCGGGATTTCCCTGGTAGATACCATACTCCTCCATGTCTTTTGTGGCGATGGAACCCACTGTGAGAATGGCATGACTATGCACCGTTACACCTGGACAAACTACCGTTTTGGCTCCAATCCATGCCCCGTCCTCAATCACGATGGGTGCATTCCGGTAGTCAAAAGAAGACAGCGTATAATCGTGATTCCCTGTAAGCAGCAAAGCCCCTTGTGAGATACATACATGGCTGCCTATTGTTACTTCATCTAAATTATCTATCCAGCAGTATTCACCCAGCCACACATGGTCACCAATTGTCAGTTTCCAAGGAAATTTAATGCATACATTATTCTTGATGACCAGTCCTTTCCCGATTTTCGCTCCAAAAGCCTTTAGTAAAGCAATCTTTATCCCCATAAAAGGATTCCAGGATGCACGTACTATCAAAGCATTTACGAAGTACCAGAGTGTCTGTTTGAGGAATCCTGCTCCTTTGTCAAAATCTTTGGCACTAAATGTATTTAGTTTAACTTCTTTCATTATGCGATTGTTTCTTTGTTTCTAATATAAACGATGTAATATAGTTAAATATTTAAATTTAGATAGCTGAATGATAATGATACTAGCTACTAAAGAGAATAAAGTCGCTATAAAGAATTTAAGATTTATATGGTATAAATAGTAATCAGGCAAACGATAAAGAAAGGAAAAGTGAATCATGAAAATAAGTGTACTCATGTTTCTAAGGTATTTATATGGCAGATTTAATTTTAAATTGTAGTTAATGCATACGTAAGCGATAATCTCAGATAAAATTAATCTTATATACCACGAAACGATTTCTATAATAGCGCTTTTGTATATTAAACTTAGTAATATAAATGATATAACTAGTATTATATTTAGGATGATTAAGTCTTTATTTTTATTTACATTTATGAGATAACCTATTGTTGTCCATATTAATGCATAAGGAAGACTTAAAAATACAATATAGATATTGTTTTGATACCAATTAAAAAGATTTCCTTTGCAAAGACCTGAAAAATTCATTATAATATATATATATATGCTTAGCGAAAATAAGATTAAAAATATTTTCTTTGTTTTTGCTATGCCAAATATTATTAAGGTAGATATTATTAATGCGGAGTAAAACCAAGAACCAGGAAATGTATTACCTAATATTAGGTTTATTATTAAATTGTTTGTTTTTGTATGGTCGAAATTAATTATCAAGTTGACTAAAAACCAACAGATATAAAGAGTTGAAATCCGTAATGTAAATTTCTTAATATACATATTCCGGAGCATACCCGTTCACTTTCCGGCAGCTTATTAGGGTATAAAA